>Ga0209092_10000368_pt1 | contig 43664 bp, 34 predicted proteins | sample FraStrMetagenome_FD_187446 | JGI IMG/M metagenome (GOLD analysis project Ga0209092, IMG submission 187446) | Marine eukaryotic phytoplankton communities from Arctic Ocean - Fram Strait ARC3M Metagenome (SPAdes) (version 2) | ecosystem: Environmental > Aquatic > Marine > Oceanic | place: Fram...
TGCGTAATATTCATTCTAACATTAATTATCCACGTATCAGCAAAAGTTATGGCAGCCGTAATTGCATTCAGGAACCATCTCACCAACAATCTGCAAATTTCAGCAGCGGTTGTGACCCAAATCATCGATGTGCACGGCTATGATTCAGTTCGAGAATTTGCCTCCCCGACGGATCGTGAGATAAGAGACTTAATTTCCACAATCAGAAAGACCCCTTCAGTGCCAAACGATGCATCATCACCAAAAATTGTACTCGGTCAGAGCTACGCCATCAGAATTCTACACTTCATATACTACGCTCGCTTGATATCCAAGGTCGGCAGGCAACATACAATTGGCCCATCCGGACAGGCGACCAGTTCCATTCAAAACATCCGGATCATCGGAAGATATTTCGAGATCATCGGAGATCACGATGAATCAGATACACCTGGATACCCTAGCGCCTTTGACGGAAAGAATTCACGCACTTTCTTAGAAGATATTGATACATGGTTGAGGCGTACCTATGGACAAGGAAACGTCCTATTATCCTACGTTACGAGAGAGTTCGTTGACCCAGACATGAATCCAGAACCTGACCCCAGGTTTTTACAGCCTGACGTTCACTCGTGACGTAGGATAATAGGACGTTTCCTTGTCCATAGGTACGCATCAACCATGTATCAATATCTTCTAAGAAAGTGCGTGAATTCTTTCCGTCAAAGGCGCTAGGGTATTCAGGTCTATCTGATTCATCATGATCTCCGATCCTCTCGAAATATCTTCCGATGATCCGGATGTTTTGAATGGAACTGGTCGCCTGTCCGGCTGGGCCAATTGTATGTTGCCTGCCGACCTTGGATATCAAGCGAGCGTAGTACATGAAGTGTATAATTCCTTTTGTTTTGAAGCGTTTTTGTCCGCAACCGGGTGCCCTGAAAGGGGAGCTGGACAATACACCCTCCATAGCGAGGTACGGTGAAGTGCATACTATGAACGTTCGAATCTATATCCTCTTGTGACGATGATAGATTTGAGGGGAGCATTAGATTGAGAAGCTAATTTAGTGCTTTCAGCGAGTTACCTGATGATAGGGATGGTTGACTCTAAGCTTATAATTTTACTTTTATCCTACTACTTTATACTGTTTATATCTACCAGTCTATATGTATTACTACAATACTACGTGAGAGTCTACCCTATACTCTATATAAGTTAAACTACAGCTACGAGCTAAGATGCGCTACGATGCGCTGCGACTACCGCGAACCACGTGGACTACGAAAGCATCCCAATTTAACGCTATGACAACGAGACAACGAGGTTCTCTGCTAGTAACTAGTGACGGCCATTCGGCTAAATCGATGGTACTTGGAACTCTGCTCGGAAACTGACAACATCGAACGAGCTACTATTCACACACTACACACCCGACCTCTGTCATCATCATGAATCTTGATGTGGATCATAACAGTATCACTTCTAGCGACTAAGGACTAGCGACTACGCCCTAATATGCACACATTGGAAAGCACCAGACCCAAGTAAAGCAGGCAAAAAACTGACGACATATAGGTGCCCAAAAGAAGCATATGTTTCTATTGCAACTAGAAGATTTACTAAATATGACAATAATTTAGACGGAAGATTTATTTTTATTAGCAAGGGAGCTGGGTTTACAAATCTTAAGCAACACTTGTCGATGTGTATTGGGCCTATGCCTTATAGATTCAGCAATAATTGGATAATTGGTCAGTAATTGTTTTTTGCAGAGGCGTAGATCTCATCTTGCAAAAATATTGATGATTGTAATTGTAATTGTGATTGTATTTTTCTTCATAGGAAACAATTGCAATTATTATTTTATTGAATAATTGATTGCGTAATTAATTGCGAATTCATCTTTGAATACCGATAATCACATTTTTTTCTTAATTTAGCAATTCAATTATCGCACCTCTGTACACCAGTTTGCGCCTTTTCTGTGTTCAAATTGTATTTAGCGCGAATCCGAACTCTGTACTTGCGTGTAAATGTAAATTAAAAGAAAATCCAATTTAGCCAAATGACCGAAACTCGTATGGAATCTTGTTAACACACACAAACACAGAGAGCATTGCCAGGTGCCAAGGACTCCAGTAGACTACATGTATTAATACATGTACATGTACATGTATTAATAAATGAAACACTAGATCTACCAGTTAGACTCCAGTGTCATGAACACAATTGCGAAATAATGAGAATGTGTTACGAATCTATTTATATTTAATAGGAGCACAATGAGAATCGCATCGATTAACGGTTCACACGTCAATCTCATCACAAAAAGAGAGGAAAGAGAAACGTATCATATTTCATATTCCATGTCATTACTTTTTACAATATCGTAAGCATTAATATATAAGTTTTATCAAGTCTTTACAATAGAAGAAAAGATTCGATTTTTCACCTGGTCACAGCTAGAGTTGCTAAACTTGTGGATGTTCAGAACGTCAATATCATTCTGAAATGGAAAGGATTTGCAGATTATTGGCTATTGGAATACTGCTAGTGTTCCATTTGTTTGGAGGCATTTCTGCAGACAAAAGTTGCAAAGATGATGAAAGGAAGATCGATTACTGCTCTTTACTAAGTAGGCTCATTTTGAAAGGAGAGATCAACACCTGTTTTGAAATTGTTGTGGGTGATGATGGATCATCATACTATGGAGCCCGGGATTGTAGAAAAACTTGCAATATTTGTGACTTAAATGATGAGCATGTGAGCGATGAGACGAATGCGGTAAGTGCGCTAGGGTATCCTAAAACTTTTTTTTCTGTTTAATGGTGCTCGGTTTTACTCTAGGAATCGTCAATGAATGACATAAATCAGATTGAGATTACACCGGATGCAAACATGCTGTTGCCATCAACTTATGAAAGTTTTCCTTCGATCATGAAACCAAACTTTATCGCACCATCATCGTTTCCTACACACGTAATGTCAACAAATACTTCATTTGACTCGGCGATACCTACCACTAAAATAGTCAAGCAGCACTTGCAAAATTATATTTCAGATTTATCCGATAAACCGTCCACATCATCTGATTTGAAAGAAATGCCCAATTATGATTTTCCACCTTCCTCTCAGGAAACGCCTTCCATGTCTCATTATTTAGCCAAGTCACATTATCCAACATCAAGCCCAAGTAAGGTTTTGTTGACACATCCTACTGTTGAAACAAAATCGCCACCTTATTCACTGTCGAACAAACCTACGATATATTCTACTACAATTTTAAAACTCCCAATGGAATCATATTCAAAAGCTCCCTCTAGAGGCATTCTTCCGCGTGAAAACGAGATTATACCGGATCACTTGTCACAAAACTATACTAGTAATTGCATTGTGCTCACTGATAACGAAGACTTTTGCGAAATGATTGTGAGATATTTGATTCGGGGGAAAAACTTATGTAAGAAGAAATTTTTTCACAAACATTTTAACAAAGATTTTACAAAGTATAGACAAGGGACGAGAGATTGCCAAAGTACTTGTGGAACGTGCTCTATCCCAGAATCGGAGCAAATACCGAGTGTTGTTCCACATATATCTAACTTGGGTGTGGGTAATGAAGATGGTATTCAGGAAAACGACTCGCTTTTTTATTCTTCAATAGACTGCGATGGGACTTCCTATGAGCTCCTCTACGACGGCTCGCAACGTTTGTACAAAGGCGATTATATTTGTTCTCCAAATGGGCGATTTGCTTTTGGTGTGGACTTAAATGGTGATGTTTGCATAGTGGATGTTAAAAGTATTCCATTAGAAAAATACTGGACCTTAGGTACTCAGTCCGACAGTAATCAAACATTCCTAGACTTTCAAAGCGATGGCAATTTAGTTTTGTATCAGGCTAGTGGAGAATCCATCTGGTCTACGAAAACTAAAGATAAACGTGGGAACCGCTTGTTCGTCACCAATTTTGGTACCGCCTTTATTGGGACTTTTCATGGAAAAGCTATTTGGGCCTCATACAATGAAGGAGTATACCTCATCAATGATTATGTGCGTGGTTGTAGTGGATCATCGACATTGTTACGACAATCGTTTCTATTGCCAGGTCAATACATTTGCTCTGGGGAGTATAAATTTGGTTTGAGTCTATTCGGTGACATTGGAATATGGGGTGGTAACATTAAACTTTGGTCTTCTAATACTGGAGTTGGAGAGCATGTTGATGGAAGATATAATTTTATTGAGTTTGATTACTACGCCCTTTTGACTGTATGGAGTTATGGAGAAAATAGGTGGCGTACTTGGCCCGATAATGACTCAGCGTACAAAGACGCAGAGCTAACATTGAGTGAGATGGGTCAAGTATATATCAAGTACAACAATGGGGCGTCTGCATGGTCTCTAGGAATATCAACTTGTTCTAGGGTACTTGGAAGTAATTATAAGGCATACAATGGACAGTTTTTGTGTTCCGCTTACAACATGTATCAGTTTGGTTTAAAAAATGGAAATCTATCACTTTTCTACCATGGAATAGAAGTATGGAGCGCTAATGTTTCGAATGGATGGGATATTAAGATGCAAGACAAGGGAAGCTTAGTGGTCAGGGATGATGCGGAAAACGTAGTTTGGAGCACTGATACAGATAACCCTATGAACGAGCACGCCACGTTGGTACTCCAAGATGACGGACGCATTACAATTTCTGATGAACACGGTCATCTTCTATGGTCACAAGAGCACGAGTCAGTATGGAATGAAACATTGATAAATCCATCGGCCACCCCATCAAGTTTCCAAACTATTTACCATCATTCTGATACCGTTGGGCGTACACCGGATGCAACATACATCCCGGGGGAGCTATCAGTGTATGAAAATGGGTTACTACTATCGACGGGTCTTACTAGTACTATTATTGCTATCAGTGGAGAAAAAGTTAATTTAATTGGAAATCAGACTTTATCAGATGAAATATTTCATATTCGACCGGACGGAGCAGCTATCTTCCCTCACATCGACGGGGGATGGATGTACGTGTCAAACTCAGAAGGTCACTTAGAAGAATACGGATCTGCGGGTGGTGTTGGACTAATTGAATTCGATAACCATGGTAATGTGGTAGATTATCGCACTATTTTACAGGATACAAATTTAAATTGCGGGTGCGTAAACTTTACTTCGTTCTGAATATGTCAAACTCATCATGCACATTTGTCGTAGGGGTGGAAAGACTCCTTGGGATACATGGCTTTCCAGCGAAGAAATATCCGGCGGTTCCATCTTCGAAGTTGACCCGTACGGAAGATTTTCTTCAAGATCGACAGCTATCGGCGGTGATGATGGAGGAATATTTGAATCAGTTGTAAGTTAAGTGTGTCTACAAATGATTTTATTACATACTCTATTTTCACGGTATAATGTTTGTTTCCTTTTGTTTTATAGGCGTTTGATAATCGAAGTTTTCCACTTATCCATTTCTTTGTGACCGAGGATGATAGTTATGGAGTGACGCGTAGGTTCACCCCGTATCCTGATGTAGTTATGGAAAATTATGAGACTGAAAGTTTTGAAAATATTTTAATGCAAGAAGGAACAACTGACTACTTAATCCTTGTCCCATTGTCGCGTCAACATGGGTCCTTTTATTGGACAAATGATCTGGAATTCGCGAGAGAAAATGGCCACCATCTTTACAGAAATTCTGAGGGCCTCGATGCATACAATGGCAAGCTATACATGACAAGCAAAGCATATAAAGTACTTTACATACTGGACCTAGATAATGGTACATATGAAGCAAGTCTCACACACAATGGAGCGTTTGAAGGTCAACCAGATCAAGTAGCGCGCCTTTCAGGAGCACAAGCTGGTGATTTATTATATTTTTGCGAAGACTCACAAGAGGTTGCAGCAGGAGTGCATGGCCGAGATAGATCTGGGAAATTTTTCACCGTTCTCGAAGGAATTGATTATGATACTGAGAGCACAGGATTGGCTTTCAGCCCTAATAACATGTTCATGTATGTATCGTTCCAAGATAATCCCGGCTTGATTGTGTCAGTCAAACGTCTTGATGGATTACCGTTTCATGGAAATGTACTTGACATCAAATATCATAGTCTATTCTAATGATGGAAAAACAAAAGCTTTCGGCATTTGACAATTGATCGAGTAACAAAGTTTTGCCACGCACTCGAATTGTATTGTGCGTCATGTTCATATGCATTTGTGTCTTAGAATTAAATTTCGCCTGGTCTTGTAATGGAAGACGAGATAGGTAGGAAGCAGTCTGAAGTCATAGTGCAATAATCGTACATCATAGGCTACCGTAGTTTCCATTGTATAAATACGAGTAACTTATGCCGATAGTTAGGGTAGAGAGTAGGGACAGTGGTTGTTTTTTCAAATGAATACTGTATTTACATCTATTCTTCTCGGTAACTATCAGTTTTCTATATTCATTCGACCGGATGGACTGGCTACCTTCCATTACACCTTCCGATTTGGAGTCGTCCATCTATCCTCTATAGGCGACAATGGAAGAAAAATGTGCTGTCCGCTTGAATGCGAAATTACTCAACCAAGTCAGGAGAATTCATCTTTAGGTCATAAATACTAGTGTTGAGTTTACCCTTGTAGTCTAACAGTCGCCGAAATGTTTAGAAAAATGTGAAGCCCCCGCTTAGTGCTGAAGCTAGAGGTATTTGATCCACAGACTTTAATTTGAAGTATATTTTCATTATTGAAACATTTCATAAATTCTTATACAGTTATGGAGACGAATCAATATAAAGTTATCTCCGACTGCATCTATCATATCAAAAAGTATCTCAATTGAAGCTGATCCCCAATTGAAGCTCTTCGGCCTGTTTTGCAATATCTGCTACACCAACTGCCTTCGCTGCAGCATCATCCAAGTCATTAGCCAAAATCATTTTGAAGTCACAATCTTCAATGAGAGCTTTTGCCTGTTCAACATTTGTACCCTGCAAACGAATAACTAGGGGTTTGTTCATTCCAATATTTTTTGCGGCGTTTATGATACCTGCAGCAATGACGTCGCATCTCATGATACCACCAAAGATATTGACGAGAATGGCTTTCACGTTAGCATCGTCATTCAAAAGCTCAAAAGCTTTTTGTACCTGGCTCTCGGTTGCCCCACCGCCAACGTCAAGAAAATTCGCAGGCGAGCCACCCTTCAGCTGAATGATATCCATTGTACTCATAGCAAGACCGGCTCCATTGACCATGCAACCGATGTTTCCATCAAGACCAATATAATTCAAATCGTACTTGGAAGCTTCAACCTCCCGGGGATCTTCTTGCGAATGATCTCGGCGAGAAAATATTTCACCTTGGCGGAACTCTGCATTTGGGTCAAAGTTAACTTTGGCATCGCAAACGAGAACATCGCCATCCGGCGTTTCAGCAATAGGATTGACCTCCAATTGAGTACAGTCACATTTCAAAAACATATCGTACATATGCTTCATCAAATCGGCAGCCTTTTCTCCGGTTTCTCCCTCCAATCCTAAATGTGCAACCATTTGGTCGCAATTCTCTCCCGTAAGACCGACAGTAATATCAATCGGTACACCAAGAATGGCATCCGGATTCTTCGCGGCAACATCTTCAATGCTTGTACCGCCCTGCGCCGAACCAACTAGCAGCGGCCCTCCGCTACCACGATCCATCATGAGCGATAGATACATTTCCCGTCTCATGTACACACGTTCCATAAGATAAAGTTTCTGACATAAAATGCCATCTTTAGCCTGTTTAGTCACCAATTCCTGTCCAAGCATACTCTTTGCATAGTCCCTCGCCTACACAAAATATAAAAAAATCATCAAAATGGATCAGTATCCATTTCCCCAACATTACACCAAATTCATCCTCATACTGTCCACGAAAGCAAAGAACACTGACATATCTCACATCACGATTAACATTCTTCTTCGCCCACTCTCATATAACGAAAACAATTCGAACACTACGTACCTGTTCCGGTTTCGTCACCATATGAACACCACCCTGAAACCCATTCTTAAAAGTACCAAGACCACGTCCACCTGACAATACCTGTGCCTTAATCACAGCATCTTTACCAGCAAATTTAGTTGCCTTCGCGTCTTCTGCCTCCTGCGGTGTCGTAATGACTGCCCCCAATGGCGTTGCAATCTGATGTTGGTTCATAATATCCATACTAATGTACTCGTGCACATTCAGCATTCGAACTTGCTGATGGGTGATACGACCTGCATGTTTGGTAGTAGTTTTACGAATGATATTGGTCAGCATTGTTGTTTGGATTATATTTGTGCTGGTATATATATTTAGGTATATATGGATTGATTCGTATACGGTGTTTGCTTTTGATTCTCGAGTTTGTGCGGTGAAACTTTTTTTTTTGTAAAGAAATCTTCTGTCACCAGTCACGCATCACGCATCCATCCATCAAACGAAAAAAAAGAAGTTATGGCGATGGTGATGAGTGATGAGTGATGAGTGATGAACGGCGCGAAAGATATTTGAAGATTTGAGAGGATCTTTTCTCGAATTTGGGTGTGATGCACCGGGATTTTTCAGAATTTCGTGCAAATTTGAGAACTTACCAAATACCCGGTATACCAGAGTAAATGTAACAAGATAAGATTGATTTAGTAATATAAGACGTTACGTATCGAAAAGTTCACTGACATACGACGACACCTTTTGGGATCCGAACATCACCCTCTCACATCATAAAATGTACACATTTTTTGGCGAAAGAGCAAAAAGGGGTTGTTGTATTCCATTCACTCTTCTCTCTCATATAAAATACATTGAATTATCGTATTATCATCCTACATAACCCGAAGCAATATAGAACTTTCTCGTAAAGGACATCATGCAAGAGTATAAGGTAGCAGTAGTAGGAGCAACGGGAGCTGTCGGTGTCGAAATCGTGAACGTCATGCACGCACACAAGTTTCCATTGGTTTCGTCCGGAGATTATTCCGTACCGATCATGTACGCCTCGGCTAGATCTGCAGGTAAATTAGTAGATACGCCCTATGGATCACTGACGATTCGCGAATTTGAATTGAGTTCGGTACAAAAGTGCGAATACGATGTCATATTTTTGGCAGTGAGTGGAACGTTTAGCAAGCAGTATGCTCGTGAGCTTGCAAAGGGAAACGCTTTGGTGATCGATAACTCGTCGGCGTTGAGAATGGATGAGGATGTCCCCTTGGTGGTCCCGGAAATAAATTCGAACTCTGTTTACGATGGTTGCAAGTTAATAGCTAACCCAAATTGTACCACTGCCATTGCGGTAATGGCATTGTGGCCCCTTCATTGCAAATTTAAGATCAGGAAGATCATCATGAGCACTTATCAGGTACGGTATATTTCTTTCAGGTCATCTTTCTATCTTTCTACTTTTATACTCAAGTGTGTAACCCTAAAAAAAATACTATTTAGGCTGCGAGTGGAGCTGGTGCGCCGGGTATGCAAGAACTTATCGATGGATGTAAACAACAACTTGGCGGGGATTTAGATACCCCAGCTCTTAATAAAGTCTTTGCTCATCCTCTTCCCTTTAATGTTATTCCGCACATTGATAGCTTTCAGCCGAACGGTTACACCAAAGAAGAGATGAAGGTAACCTGGGAAACTCAAAAAATATTTAATGATGCCAACATTGCCGTTAGTTGCACCGCTGTTCGTGTACCAACACTTCGTGCTCATAGCGAAGCCATTACTATCGAAACTTCTGAACAAATTTCTCCTGAAAAGGCGATAGCAATTCTCAGTACTCAGCCAGGGATAGATATCGTTGACTCCGTAGGAGATTGTCTCTACCCAATGCCCCTTACTGCGACAAAGAAAGAAAATGTCGAAGTTGGAAGATTTCGACAAAGCCTCGTTTTCGGTGAACATGGAATAGACCTTTTTGTGGTTGGTGATCAAATATTGCGAGGAGCTGCGCTGAATGCTGTCCTAATTGCAGAATGTGTCCTTTTAAAGACAGTTAAGCAAAGTGGAGATGTACCAGCATCGTAACGAAATAAGACGCTTTTATAAAGGTTTGAAAACTGCACTAATTTTGAAACGGCGCATTTTATTTTATTTAATGAGATCGCACAGGGTCCCAAACCCATAGATTCTTTAGTAGTTTTATTATAAAATGGAATGAAAAGTGAAAGTCCTTTGTTAGATGATATTCAAGTATGAACTATGAGAGAAGGTGTCTTACCGTTAACCACTTTTCACCATTTCGAACAGGCTTCGCAGCGTGTTGGCTGAGATCATCGTAGTTTCCGTCTGGAAGTTGAGAATAAAACAGTACCGCCTGTTACATGAAAAAAGTTTCATTGAAAAATAATTCAATATCAGCTTTATTCCTTCACGTATCTTACCTTACCCCGTTTCGGGGTCACTGCCAGCTCTTCTCGAGTTTCAGAATTTACCCATCTCGGAAAGGTGGTAGACCCTCCCACCATTCCTTCATTGAGATATAGAAGGATTGTGGCAAGACGAGCATTTTGATACTCACTATGTGAAGGAGGATACATAAAGTCATGATGTGCCGTCTGCGATCACAAAAAAAATTTAGAGCTGAGTGATAGACATACAGCGTTGTAACTAACTTACATATTCTTGTCCAACGTCATAGTGAACTAATTGAAGTTCTTCCGTAATAGCAACGTTGTTTTTGACTAATGTAGTAAGATGTTCATCCTCGTCCCCTCTATACCGAAACATTCCTTCGTCCATTCCTAGCAAATCTGCTGCTCTACGATATACTGCGTCTACGATTGGCGACGATTCCCTATTTACCCACGTATTTTTTGAAGTCCTAGTTTTAGTTGAGTCTTCTGATCCTCCACTGACACTCGATCGAAACAGTTTCCGTCCCGTACCGAGTTCCAATATATGATCCACCTCAACATCAGACAAGAAGTTATCTATCTCGAAGACTCTAGGTGAGCAAGAGATAACTGTCATATTCAGTGTCAGGTGCTGTGGTTCACGGTATTCTTTCAGATCGCGACGCTTTTTAATTCAAACCAACAATACTCTAAGCATTGAGATGTTTGTCGATCAAGAGCGTAAAGAATAGAAAAGGACTTACCACTTTTTCTTTTATAGCTGAAGCTGATTCCCGACGATATGAGATGTTTGAAAGAGCGGAGTTTGGTGGTTGTAATATGAAATGACTCTCTTCACTTTCAACTTGATGCATTTGACCAAAGAAATCAGCCGGCCAAAGGTCATGGATAGGTCGAGACTTTGGGAACATTGCTAACCAATCTGCACCAGTGAACTCTTTGTACCTACATTACATGGGTCTCCAATGAGACAATCGACACAATTTAGGCATAAAATGATGACAAGCTCTTACCTTTTCGCAAAGTTGAGATTAGTAAGTTGAGCAAAGTATAAGTCTTTTTCTTTTGCTCCCAAACTATCAAGACCAACAAGGCCTTCTTCGATTGCGTCAAAGATACACAAAGGTTGTTTTGGATCTGCTGAAAATAACTTCAAATCCTCTCTCTTCCCATAAGGAACAATGACAAAATTATGACTAGGGAACGTAGCCATGCCTACATTACAATGAAAATATTGATAAATCTATGAACGTACAATGAAGAAGCATAAAAATAACTCAGTTTCAAAAAGCACGAAAACCGTGAATTTAACACCCAGCGGACGATTCGTTTAACTTAAAACTTCACACCATTACATGATTACTCATTTCGTCAGGATGACTCACCATAAGCTTGAAATGGCTCAATATGGTTCATAAGTACCCGTTGATTTCCTCCGATCCTTTATCAAATACGTTTGTAATCCATAAAATGTCAAAAAAATACGACAGATCACATCATAAAAATCATATAACATACCAAAAAAGGGTAACCCGCCATGGGGAAAGGTTAAAAAACTTCCCAGCAAAACCTTGAAATCTTGGCTGTTTGAGTCTCATATCGACATCAGAGCTATTGTAAAAAGTGGAAACGTGCGGTCTTTTGTATACCATAGTATATCCTTTTTCTTCGGATCCATCACTGTTGAAAATTCTATACTCCAAAGGGAATAAATTATCATCGTTCAAATTAAACTCGCATATCTCTGATCCATCTTCGCAATCAACTGCATCTATTGGATAAAGATTGGATTTACGGTCGTATACTGGCAAAGCATCCACTTGTTGTTGCGCATGAACGTTTGTCAATGAAGATGACTCAGGATACTGGCCACTATATACCAGCGTTAATGCAAAGATGCTCACAAAAATACCTGCTAGTTTGTTAAACGACTGACGAGAGATATTGCATTGGTAAACTTCAACCATCATTCTTGGAAGATTGTGAATGTGGGTGTTTTAGGTATCAAGGTTTGTATCAATCTCGGTGTTGGTAGTGGTGGTGTACGTAATGGATGCATCTATCTTTATCAATCCCACAATCACACAACAAAGAGAGTTAAAGAACATGTTGTATTCGATCTCATCATCAATTTTTTCATGTGGTCGATGTCTATCCATAGTCTTTGGAGCTAAATGCGAAGTTGATGACATTTCAGACAACACATCCCTGATAATTTCTGTAAAAAAGAAAGGAACTTCAATACATTTTCATATTGTAAAGTCATGTTGTAGTAATTCCATTCGTTTTTCTTTACTTTCTTTGTTGATCTACAATATCATGATAAAAAATTATATTTTGTCATTTACACGCATAAAAGAAACTCAATACTTAAACACTTCTCTTCCTTTCCAAAATTCTCGGCCGGATCCAAACCACAGCACGCCACAATTTGACAATTTTGCTTCTCTTCTCTTCAGTCCAGCAGCAATCAGAGTTTCACCAATTCGTGATGAACCTCGGGAATGACGACCCCTACGGAGGAGGATACAACTCCTCCTACAATCAACATCGTCATGTCGCATCGAATGGTTATGGTGATTATCCGCAGGCTCCTGCACAACATCAACACATGCAACAACACCAACAGCAGCCGCCACAGCAACCTCATACGCAGTATTATACCACGGCAGCTGCTCCTGTTCGTGGCTATGAAGCTTCCATGGGAGCTCCTCGATATGAGACGCATACTGTACACGCTGCCCCGAATCAAGGCCACATGATTAATTTGGGTGTCGCGTCGAACAGTTATGGTCAGCCTCAGGGTCATTCAGGCGTACAGACGCACGCACACCAGCATATGTCGGTTTCTCATCCGACTGCTATGCAAGTAAGCTTTGAGCATGCGAATCAGCTGGCAGCCATTCATTATCATAATGAGGAAGTTAATGAGCATCGGCGTAGTCAGTTGAGGCAGCAGCAGTCCTATCTGATGAGTCAGATTCGGATGAGGGAGCAGCAGCAACAACAGCTTCAGGAAGAGAGGGAGAAGGAGAAGTTGGACGCGGAACGTAACCAGAAAATGATCGTAGAGGCGGTAAAGCATGATCAATCTCAGCGTGAAAATCAGCAGCAGCATCATCACCATCATCATCAACAACATCAACAGATGCAACTGGTTGAGTCCTCTTCGGATCCATCAAATGCCGTTAATTTGGTTACAAGAGCTTTTGAAAATTTACAGCAAAACGCACGTCAAGCGCAGCTTGCTAGTCACGAAACTGCTTTAGCGGAACAACAGCAAAGATATGATGCAAAGAAGCTCGATATGGCCATTAGGTTGAAGCAGGGGCTGGAATTTTTCGGTCATAATACTACTTTTATTGATGAACAGAAGAATAAGCTTGAGCAGCAACAGCAGGAAGTGGAGGCTCAAAAGATTCACGTGGAATACGATTATTTGCAGCCTAAGAAGCGACTACGTCAACAAACTAAACAAAGCGCAGAACGTGAGCTTCTGAAAATAGAGGAGCAGCACCGACAGGAAGAAGAGAGACAAAAAGAGTTCGCAGCACAACAAAGAGCTCAGCAACATCATAACATATATGGGAATAGTGGTTTTGGGAACTATCCAGCTCATAGCTCGGCTGTTCAAGTTGTTCGCGATCAGCAACAAAGTCAGCCAAACATGTCACATTATGCCGCAGGAAATGGAGAAGTATATGTCCAGCCCAATACTACAGCAACTTCTTATATTACAACTACAACTCTTCCTGCTAACGCTGCTAGGCAACACATTTATGCATCTAATGCTGCACCATCGGTAGCCACTTACGAATACGCCACAGAATATCCTCATGGCATACCAACTGAATTTCAGCACGTCGCAACAAATAATATTTATAATTCTCAGGTCGAAGGCAGAATGTCTCAGCAAGAATTGAACCAAGCTATGCTACGAGATCAAGTGGTGGATTTAAGAAGGCGAGCTTCACGAAACTCCATTCACAATCATGGACAAGCAGTCATTAGCGGACATCATAGCATTCAAGAAGGAGCAGGAAGCAATCAAATAAAATTGGAGAAAGTGCACATTCAAACAGATGATGGCAGAGTGGCTTTCGAACAAGAAGCAACTTCTCCAAATTCCACCAAAATAAGCCAACAAATTTATGAATCTTCTCTTGGTGAGACAAAAAATTCGTCACATCCGTCTATCACAACAGTGCAGCATGTGTCCGAGAGAAATCCAATGCAAAACCCGAACTTGGAAGAAACTGAATCAGCGCAAGCACACCCGACGTACACAACTCGTTTGTTAAAAAGTGCCGTAAGTCCTAGTCCACCTCCAGGAGTCAAGTTGGATCCTTGGTGGCCAGATGCAGCGACCATTGATTCGGAACGTGTTCATAGAGAAAGGTTTAAGATTTTGAAATCCAAATCCGCAGACGTATGTAAACCAGTGACGGAAAAAGATGAGAGCGTTGAGGGTGCGTTGGATTCATCTAACAAGAAACTTTACATACAGAAAGTGCCTCATTGCAGAATACATAACCACAAACTACGTGAGAGTGGCGGGTTATTATTTAAAAAAGGCGAAAATAATGTGCCGTTGTTCTGCTGGCAAGTGACTGAGCTTTATCCTACTGAAGTTATGGTTTGCTGCTCACGATGCCACACATGGAGGCATGCATGTTGTGGAGGTCATCACAATTACGAAGGCTACGATACTATACCCACTGACATGCCAAGTAAATTTGAAGCCCTCTGTGATTTATGTCATGAAGAAGATATCAGAAATGAGGAGAACATGGAGGGTGAAGTCGATATGGAAGAAAACGTCGAACATGAAGAAATGCAGAAAACTTTAAAAGACGCTCGCTTAAATCACTACAAAAGAACTTGTGCCATGAATGAAATCTGTAGACACGCGACATTTCATAAATACGGCGGCACCTATAAATGGCCGATTGGAAGTGTTACTTCAACGCATATAAATGGACATACCAGAAGTGTGTATGGTCGTCAAGAAAAAGCAATGAAAATGCTACGAGATATGGTCACAAAACTTGGAAATGGTTTAGGGAGTGCAGCTAGGCCTAAAGAGAGAATCAAAGTCCGCCAGAAAGAACTGGAAAAATTATTGGCACTATACGAAGATGCTGAAAAATTTGTCGATCATCACAATATGAAGCTATTTTTGCACATGGATACATCAGCTGACTATCCTGCTGGTTACGAAGCTGAGAAGCGTAATACTGGATACAACTTTTTTGACCCAGCCGATGACGAATATCATAATTGTAATAATGAAAAGAGAATACAAGAAGATAAGAAAGAAATCGACTTAGTATTGGAAAGTGGGGCGGAAACGAACTTGTGTAAAAGACCAAATTGTACAAGAAAGGCAAGGTTCGATTCAGCATTTTGCTCTGATGGATGCGGCATTAATGTCCATGAGACTCACTTACTGCAAATACTTGAATATGCTGAAGATATTCACCCGACATTGCTGAGGTCGTAACTAATTATAGATTAAAAATTAATGTTGTTCACCAGTGCTAATTAAGTGATTTTTCTTCTTGTCTTCATTTCACTATCGTAATTTCCAAATGGTTCTAAATAAGAATTACGGTGCTTGGATATTTCATTACATACGTAAATTAGTCCGATCAAACAAAGAAAAGGCCCAACTCAACACCAAAGGAAAGACTATAGAATCATCCACTCATTACGGGTGCAAATTTCGCTGCAGTTTCCGGCGACATCTTTCTCCGAGATATGTGCTGAAGAATTTGATTATAATGTGCTTGTGCTTGAATCGTCGCTTCGGAAAAATCTCGAATGTTGTCAAAATGCTCACTGATCAATGCAATTAATCCCGAAAGAAATTTATCTGTAATCACTGGGCATTCCAACTCAAAAAAATTCAAATAAGCATCCAAAATATTGATAAAAAGACCAATGTTTGACGTAGAAGACATACACGCATCTGCGAGCTTCAATGCTCTCTGAAGGCACTCAAGAACTCTCTGAGGATTTTGAGTAGAAAACGTGTCCTTTGTCTAAACCAAGTTAATACTATGGTCAAAGATGGCAAATAGGAAAGGGCATCACTTACCTGGCTACATCCACGATAAAATAGGTTCGAACACAATAGAATCATCTTACACTGATCAGGTTTCCTTATAAGTTTTGCGGCATATTGAGTTGTTTTTGCCGACAAAGCTTCGTAATCTGATTTGACAAATGACTTGAAAGAAAGAAGAGTACCTACAATTAAAGTTATTGATCGCTCTCGCATTTTTGGATCTGAAATTTGATCTTCATATAATAAAAAAGACTGTGCCATGAACTCGTAAGAAATTACACCAAAATCACAACCTTTTGACTCGATATTACGTTCTCTAACAATCGTGTTACATTGATCAGCAATGATGGCGCATTCCAAATATAGTTTGAAAGCCATTTCTACCTCTTTCTCGGCAATACCTATCACCAGTTTCTGAAGAAAGACGAACAACTTACGGCACCTGTATTGAAACGGAAAGGAATTATATTTAGAAGTATGTAACTTTGCATGACCATTTACAACTCACGTTATTTGTCTTGTTGGCTTGATTCCCGTTTCTTCATGTCCTTGAAAAGGTTTTGTTTCACCTTTCGTATCATCTTTATCCAAATTATCATGGAGATAAATATTGCCTACAGAGGTTTCTAACTCATTTTCATTATTCACATTTAATTCAGACTGGCCGATATGATCGTCATTATCTTCGCGATCGTCCACGAAAATTGTGGTATCAATATTTTCGTCAGAACTGTGTTTTGATTTTCTATCTACATCAAAATCGTCAAGTAAGGATGCTGGTTCCCCGGGTGAGATTTGCTTAAACTCCAAATCGAATATTCGAATCAGAAAAGGAAAGGCGGCGAAGACTAACGGAACGACAGTGTATTTGATTCTTGTTGCATCAACATTAATAAAATGCTTTTTCGCGGTGTTGTACATTTTGAAGAGAGTGTCGACATCCTCACTCTGAAATAAGTGCACAATTCTGGAGACAAAATATTGCTCCTGATGAAATGACGCACTTGATAAATAATCTTCTTCATTCTCAAGTATTTGATTTGAAGTATCCTCTTGCAAAAGAGTTGAAACACATTGAAGTAACTGATCAACTTGGCTAGGATCCCCAATAGTTGATCCTGTCTCACATATGGCCTTCAAGAGATTAGTTGCTATATGACGTTGGTATGGAAAAGGTAGCAAACCAAGCAACTTCGTAAATCCATCCAATTCCAAAATATCTAATGATAAACTATCGAGGGGCTCGGAAAGAAGATTGCAAACTTCTGTTATCGTGTCTCTATCAAAACCACTGCTCTTTTTCATTAATGCATTGTACGCGCCATCCAAACAGGAATTTATGTGAGTAAGTTTCCCTGGATAAAATTCGACTGAAAAGTTCATCAACGTCTTTTCAATTCTAGCGACCTCTCGTGAGGGTAGCTTTTGCTTACTTTCAAAGATCATTCGTACACATTCATCGAGCTTTTGGAAAGTTAGCAATGGAATCTTTTGATTTGTGGATTTCGAATGTTCTGCAAGCCTGTTGATAGTGCTCTCTAAAATATTGTTCACATTGACCTTTTCTTTCAATTTCGGAATCATGTCCAAGACAAGATCGAGCGTTTCAATTAGGAATTCCTCCGAAAAGACGTGGATTATGCAATCCATCAAATATCCTTGAGCAAGTGTGTCTTTGCAATTCAGAATTTGCTCGAATATCTTTGGCAAAATTTGCTGTTTATATGTAGATATATCAAGAGCATCAAGTTGGGAAAGAGTGACTAAATTGGTGCCGACTAGGACCCTCAATTCGATGCGTTCTTTCTCGCGCCTCTTTCGAAAGTCCTTGCTACTACCTCCCAACTTTTGAATCCGAACCCATAATTTTGTTGTTTCGATGAAATTTTCTAACAAAAAGGAGTATGCATCTTCCACTGTTCCAACATTTTCACCCTTAATATTGTATTCTACTACACCTGGTAGTTTATCTCGAGACGCCCTGGACAAATAGCTTCGCAAAAATAACCCACGCAGTGGACATTGGACACATTTAATACCAGTAATTAAATCGTCCCATATTGCTTTGGGCGAAGCCTGCTTGGTCTGAATGAAAGCAGACGCCGCAGCAATCTGCAAATACAAGCGAGGAACAGCTTTGGGAGCATATTGAACAATTTCGTAGATCTTCTTCATCGAGAGCAAATCTTCTTCCGTCAATGATTTAAAATAATCATCTAACACCTCCATCTCATCCGTAACCCGAATGTAGAGCTCGTAGTAGTACTTTGGCGTCAAGGAACTCGTCGTCAACTCCGACAACATGGCAGAGGCATAGTCCATTACAGCACCAAACGAATTATTCTTTGCCGCAGGAGGAACCAAAGACGTTACATTCGCACCACCATTTCCACTTCCACCACCCCCATTGGCTTCTTCAATAACATATTTCATATAATACGCATGTTCCTCCACATTCCGCAAGGCTTCTGACAAAAGCCTCTGTTGCTCAGCTTGCTCCATGTTCGCAATGGCCACACCTACATTGCTCGATGTATCGTGCGGAATCCCAGCTCCTCCTGCCTGTCAGCAAACAACAACAACAACAACAACAACAACAACAACAACGATATGAACATAATATAAAATCATTCACGTAAAACATACAATTTCTACGTACCGAAGCTGCTCGATGGGCAATGGGAAATGGATACTGCTGTTGGTTGATGTCGGATATCGCTTGACCGTACGCGCTTGTTCCTTGCATCGTTCCTTCGTTCGTTCCTTCCTTTCTACGATTACGTTGCTATTGAATTCGTGTGACGACTCTCTTTATGATTTAGAGAGGAGGATATGCTGATCTATATTATTATTATTTGTGTTTGGCGTATTCGTATTCGAATTCGCTATATTGGATACACGATAGCACTGCTGTTCAAAAAATATAATCCTTGTGATAGTTATTTGTTATGATGATGATGATGATGATGATGATGATGATGATCAAATATATTGTTGGAGTATGAGTACCACCTCTAAAATTTTGATTTCACGTTTGGGAACCCTTTTTCACTTTTTTGATTATAACATGCATACTCGTACCGATGAATTCCTACGCGGTAGAAAGAGAGGGAAGATATCGAGAATCGAGAGTCTCCAGTTTGTGCTCGCCCGTAGTTACGAGAGTTACGAGAGCATCTCTGTATTTCATGCCCGATTCGAACGTGAAAGAGGGCAATGTACATACATATGCATACCTACCTAATCCTATACGTATACATACGAAACATACTGCTACTTAAGGGACTACATATCTAGGTGTATAATCTACACAAATCGCAAACACAAGGACACACGCATCGCTACCGACCATCGAGGGCAGCAAGCAGCATCATCCACGGTCACCAGCCTATGTAGTTTCACTCTACTTGAACCATGTTGAGAGCTGCTGTATCGACCTCGTCCAGGGTGGCGAAGAGGACCATCCTTTCCTCTCAAAAAGGGTAAGAAAGGATGTGAATGCGAATTTGAGTGTGAGGATGGTGGCATTGGGAGAAACTGTTTTTCATCCGAGAGAAATGTGATCGGCATTTTGTGTAGGCTATTTTATTTGATTGACGTTCGTGTTGAAGTTGTTCTAAATTTTATGTTTTCTGTGCAATTTTGCTACAGATCTGTTGCCAATTCGGGTCAGATGCTTTCCTTTCATACCACCGTTCCCAAAATGGAGGAGAAAGAGGCTGCGGAGCTTAATCCTGCCGTTGAGAAGGGACCTGGTACCGAGTGGTTTGCTTTGCCTGTCGGATTGGCTTTTGCGATTCCAGCCATTGGACTTGAATGGTTCCCCATGAATGAGGAGACTCAGTTGATGGCATGCTTCGTTGCATTCTGTGTGACTGCTTACACTCAGGGAGGAGATGCAATCTACAAGAGTCTTGATGAAAAAGCTGTAAACCTTCTTAAGGAACACAATGAGGTTGAGGATAAGGTTATTAATCAGATTACTGGAGATATCGAGATCCTCAAAAATGACCTCGGTGTTGCCGATATGTATAGGGAGATCAATAGTATTCGAGAAAGTGCTCATGGAAAGCTGAATGCTGTAGGAGCTGTGAAGCCTAAGTATGACCTCAAGTCACATGTCGAGCGTGTTATTGATATAATCGCTGCCGAGGAGAGTAGTGTTGCTGAAAAGAAAAAGATTGCTCTCATGGAGGAAGCAACTGCTGCAGTAACCGCTGAATTTGCTTCGAGCAAGGCGCTTAAGAAGGCTGCGCTTGAATCTGCGATTGCCTCCATCAAGGGAGGTGACTCGAAGACCGGTGCTGATCCTGTTCAGGCTGCATATGTGAAATTCTTCAAGGCCAAGGCCGTCGAAGCTAAGAAGACAGACGCTGCTGAATCGAAGGCTGAGCGTGATGTTCTTATTGCTAAGATCAATTCTATCGCCAAGAATGAAAGTCTATCGTTCAACATTGGAGCGGATGGTGTTCCTAAGTTAGCCTCTGCTTAGATGGTAATTTGTAGGACTTGAGTGTTGAACTCATTTGCACTATAATAATCTAAAAGTAGAACAACAAATGCTTATGTTTTGTACAAACTATCTAATCTAGGACGAAGTTGAAAGCAATATTTTGAACTCTTCAAAATTAATATCCCCTCCACTTGAGCTGTCCATTTTGATTCGGTCCAGGAGATCTTCAATATCAATGGTTAAGCCGAAGTCATCCTTGATAACTTTGACAAGAGTTTCTCTTTTTACAAATCCTGTCTTGTCGGGATTTCCACCGACTGCAATAAAAGCATCGGTTATGTCCGCATCATCTAGGCCGCTCACGGCGCGAGTTTTTTGATTATCAATGAGACTCAAAAATTCACTGAATTCAATGGAACCACTCAAATTCTCGTCCACCTCAGCAACCATTTCGAACAGCTCCTCCTCAGTAGGCATTTGACCCATTGCCTCCAAAACCTGACGTAGTTCCCATACATCTATCGCGCCGCTTTTGTCCTTGTCGAATGCCAAAAATGCCTCTCGACAAGCATCAATCTCTTCTTGAGTCAGATTCAAGACCATTATGTTTGCGCCTTTTGTTAGTTAAAAATAGACGATGGATGAGATTTTTCCAGTTGCGTTGTGTCTTCTTACTTCTCTTCGAGTTCTCTAGAGGGGAAGATAAGATAGGTCAAACCTTTACAAAAACAATTCCTCGTCTAAATATACCACGATCCGATCCATGCGGACCCCGATAAATCAAAATTCAAAAAAGGTTATAAGTTGAATTCTTGACCGCCTGTCGTTTATTGATTTACGTCTCTTGAGAAAAGAAAAAATCAGGTGCACAGTATCTTAATGCATTTAGCATACACACGATATCCCTTGTTATTGGATAATTGAACATATACAAAAAGAAGATTTAGTTAACTAACAAGAAAGCTCAAGTTGTTTGATTTCTCTTTTTATCAGACAAGATCATCTTAACTTAACTTTTTCTACATACCGGTACATTGTATAGCAAAAAATGACATTCCCACAAAAATAAAGCAAGTATTGATAATATGGCAAGCAAAATGGAACATCGAATATGGACAATAATTTACACATCACGACATCTCTAATGATACACTGGAACACAAACATTTGCAATGAGTAATAATCCTTATATCCATGAATTTCCTCAATCTTCTTTTACAGCTGCGAGAAAGGGAGTCGGACTTGGTCGAGAACGATGACTAACTCTATTGACACTTCCAGTTTGCCGTTCCTCCACAAAATCAGCATAGTAACCCCATCCTGAGTCCGACGACCTGGAAGGGTTTAATATGAGCTTCGTCTTCTCTTCATCAGAATTCAGAAACCATGCTACCAAACTAAAGAAAAGGGAGAAGATACTCATGATCAATTCCATGATTGTATTAGAAACGTAATTCCAAAAATCAAGCATTCCAAAAGGGGAAACTTCCTCAGCTCTACGAAGAGAGCTCATTGTCCTTCCGTGACGTTCTTCATCCACAATGCTGTCGTTGCTGCCGCTTCTCTTCATATCCCGAGTAAATGTACCATGCGAACCACCAACGCAGTCATTCATCAAAGCCCTCAAACATTGATACGACTGCGTCTCGAACGTTAACGAAGAACTATGCTTTTCATCGCTAATACCAGCGTCGGTATTGATATTAGGAACCATAGAATCAATAAACGACCGGGTAGGACGGATGCGCAAACGGGGAACGACGCCATTTTGCGTTCGTAAGAGGTTTGGACTGCTCTTCATCTCATTTTCATCGTCCTTAATATCCATCGTAAAAACGTCTGTGAACTCTGGGGATGACAATGCAGCAGTCTGCATACCGCTCTTACTTCCTTCGAAAAAATGGGGAATAACCGCTTGAAAGACGTTGTCGTGATGGCTGTTGCTCGTGTCGGCGTTGATCATGTTTGACTCTACGTTTTGTCCTCAATTAGATTTCTTATTGGAATTCTACTTTATGTTTTTACAGAAAAATGTGAAGAAGTCGTGATAAAGTTAGAACGAATTTGTGTGATTGTGCGCGAGTTGGAGGCAGAAAGGCGAGAGGCGAGAAGCGAAAGGAAGTGGGAAATGCCAGAGAAATTCGAAAAAGACGTAATACGGTGTGTAAGCTGTTCTTCGTTTGCAGTGAAACAGTCATAGTGAGATGATTCAAAAGCATCACGATTAGAAGCAAGAGACGAGACGACGCGTGAATTCATGGAGACGGTGAAGTGTGATTGAAGTATAAACGGATATTTGAAGATATTTTTATTAAGGAATGAGTTTCTTGTTGTTTCGTCTTAAGGGAAAATTATCGTGAAGAATACTCTCAGCTTCCACGATTTCGTTCTCTATCATGTTGGGCTGGCGGATGACATAGAAGTGAAAATTGTGACGTACATTTGTGACGATGACGATGACCAAAAGTTCTCCCCTCCTACTTCGTTTCTTCCGACGTGTACGTACATGTATCTTTTCATTTTTCAAATCATTTTGTGGTTGGGCAAGAGTCATTTTGGAGAGAGCAAACAAAATCAACATCCACTTTGAACGTGTGTCTTGTTTTTTTTCGCACATTTGTATGTCAAGAGCGGCAACCGGTAATTTGAGAAGGAGAGATGATGCCATAGTTGTATTGTTTTCACTGCATTGTACTTTGAATTGATTGATTGCTAAGTTTATGAACCTGAGCCTGATTCCTCTCCATTGTGCGTCAGTGTGAAGATTTGTTTCACTAAATTATCAACCAATAATTTTTCTAAAAAAGGAAGGTTGACATGTATCAACAAATAATGATGGATTAAGCCGATTTTAATATATGTATCATGTAATCTTGACGTCGAAGACGTCCAATCGAATTTTCTAAGTCGTGAAGTGATCTCTTCGAAACAGTTTGATATTGTAATAACCGAAAGTTTTCTCTTGCTCCTCCGAAATATTTTACGATTACAAGTATGAGTTTCCATTTTGTGAAGCAATATGGTGCCAGCTATTTGACAAAATGCGAATTATTTTCTTATTTTCCGACGTCAAACAATAATGTACCCATATTACATGTACTGGTACTCTTAACAAGAGTTTTGCGCACAACCAGACACCAGACACCCCTTCACATCAACCTGCGAGAGAACAATCATAGTTATTGCCCATTTCTTTCAATAGTCTTGGAAAGATATAGATAGTTGATGAGCTCATAACGGTAAATGTACATTGGAAAGGATCCGAAAGATAGCGGCATTTGTGACAATAGGTCCATCAACAAGATAATACACGCGATATCACAATGGCTCACTGTCCTTACGTCCTTACCAGATAAATCTAATATTGTATTCTCTATATAATTCTTTCTAATTCTTGAGACACGTTTGCAACTATTTGAATGAATTCAAAATAATGAAGAGGTGGTTGCATGTAATTTGCTCGGATAGCGGTAATCCGTAAAATCTTTTTTTAAGATTAAAATTATTAATTGCCTTGTCCATATCCAAACCACTTTGCAAGATGTCCGGTGACTTTGAAAGGAATGCAAGTCTTCTCTTTTTGAAATTCTCATTGAAATAAATATAGATTGGCCTGGGAGATGATTGAAAGGGGCGGGCGCTCACGATCATGTTTGCAACATTTATTCGTTTCAATGTGTATATAGGTGTGTGTTCAAAAAGTATTATACAATGAACGTGTCAAAAAACTATATATGTTTTAAAAGATTTAGATTCAATGTAGTTATCTGGCACTTGAATAGAATCATTATCGCTTCAAACTCTAATTATACTTATGTATTCATTTCCTCACGAAATTTTCTCGAGCAGATTTTCAACACTCCTTCCTCCCTCTAGTTTATATACCCTCTAGTTTATACGGAGACTTCTTTCCAGAGATACGTTGACCTGACGTTACGTTATCATGTTTTGTAGAATTTGAACGCTGGTAGGTCGTAGGTTGTCCACATAATAGAACAGTTTCTCGCTCACCTCTTTGCCACTACATCATGTACTGCACAAACGCGATGAGGATTAATGCTTGAAGAACACATAAAAAGAGTAGAAGTTAATAAAATAAAAGCATACAGTTTAAAATAAAATAAAAAGAACAAGGGACGATCTTGAGAAACGCAAATTATTTTCAACTACCGTGACCGTGACACAAAAGTTAAGCGCGAGCGCGAATATTGTGCGAAAAGTTTCATATCATGTTGATGACAAGTACGTAAGATTATTCTGATGTCGAACATATCCCTGTCCTCAAATCTGAAATAGGATGTCGATATATAAAGCGGGTTACCAGCTTTGAGACATCGCTCGAAGTTATGAAAGTTGTGACTGGTCTACGTAAGAGACGTAGGAGACGTAAGACGCGCAATACGAGATTCGAGATAAAAGAAGGAGAACGCATAATCACAGGCCCCAGCCCCCCCCCATTCATGGCTATTTCATGCGCAACGGTGATCGAGAATTCGTCTCTTGAAATGAAAAAAGCATGAAGCTAAAACGCAACAAATGAACTTAAATCAGCTCATGGAAAAATTTGCGGGAGGCGAAACCACACCTCATCACCTCACCACCTCCACGTCTACAATTTGGCAGAGATCAACAACCTTCGTCTCTTGCTTTCGAAACCAATCAAAAGGTAACTGTTGGAAAAATGGCGAGATTTCTATTCATTTCGTTCAATAAGGAATGATGTGAATTTCGCCTCTACATGTTAACATGTAAACGCAAATTAGATTGTAATACTGACGCTGTCTTTCATGTTTACATAGATCAAAATTAAAAGTGTTTTAATCGAAAGCCTTAAGTATACTGTCGGTGTAAAAGTTTGGAATAGTAGATATGACAGTTTCGAGGTGAGTGAGTCGCGTTTAGAAAGAATGGTTGATGTGCAAACCCATTTGGATATGTCGGTATTCAAATCTATCTTGTGTATACAAATAATGTCTTGAGTGTATTCAGCGAAGTAGATTTCGAATGCACATGGCACACATTCGTTTCCAAATGTATGCTTCATCTCTGATTGTATGTTTTCTCGCCCCTAAACGATTCTGTTTTCTCAGAAGTGCCTCATTTTTCTCATAACTTGTGTTTTGTGTTGAAAGCCTTGAAGAAAGAAAGTCAGTGCGTATGAACATGCAAGATCGATCGTCATCTTTGTCAGAGATTGTCGCTTCTTGTGATGGACCAAAAAAAAAGAAGGCCAAATGCTTACCTCAGCTTACAAGCGATCGGCACAAGTCCAAACCAGAGGAGGCGAGAGGGCAAACTTTAGAATTTTCGAATGAAGCTAACGAAAATACTAAAGAAAATATCAGCACATCGAAATCCGTACCTTCAAAAAATTGGCAGTCTAAATTAAGCATTGCAACTCCTTCCCCGATACGGCAAGATGAAAATAAAATTACAGGGAGAGATTACGATAATCTCCATTTGGTTAACTTGTTCAAGTCGCCTAAGGGAATCACGTTATCAAACCTTCCATCAAATGTCGTTGATTTGAATAATCCTTATTCTCGACTATATCCTGTACGACCTATGGCGACTGATATGAATACTTCTTATATTATAGACTACGGTGACGAGCACTATGACCGCTTAAGTCGTTTGGATACACGTTGCGAACGAAAATGCAATATTGATACCTCTGACGCAGTGGCTCCTAAGGAAAAGCAAGAAACTGAATTGCATAGTACCCAGTATAGCGCACTTCGAAGTTATCTTATCGAGTCACTCTCTAAGAATGTTTGTAATCGATTTCTTCTTAAAGATGAAACCCTTCACATAGCGATTAGTCTCCTAGATCGAAAGTTTAGTAAAGTTGCGATGTCAAGAAGAAACATTGGAGCACTTTTCTTCGTTGGATGGTGAGTTTCGTGTGTTCGTACTTACCTGAACTAGATGTTTTGTTCTCACAAAAAGTGATTTATCTTTATCAACAGCACTTGCATACTCGTCGCAGCAAAGTTGGAAGAAGAACAATTTCCGTCTATTAATAATATATGCGATGCGATTGTCACAGGGGAGCCTGCTCTCTTCTCTCCAGGTGACTTTTGCAAACAAGATTTCGTCGATTCGGAGTCTCAATTGTGCGCAGATCTTTCTTTTTATTTACAACAAATTATTCCACACCACTTCATCGATAGATATCTCCACGCCAGCATGGCCGGAGACGGTCGTCGTTGGCCATCTTTCCCCCAAGATACCCTCAAGTGCCTCGTCATGTACTATTTGGATCTATCTCTGCATGAATTAGCCTTTTACACAACTCCGCGAAGACAGATTACAGCTGCAGCAGTACTTCTAGCTAGACTGGTTCTTGCCTACTCATCACCAGATGGAAAGCTATGGAGTGATACTCTATCATTCTACACCAAATATGGAGTAAACGAACTGAGTAAGTCTCTTTTAGTTCCATTTATATTTAGCCGTATTATTCTTCTAAGAAAAAATTTATACTTTGCAGAGGCTTCAACAATGAAGCTTCAGAATCTACAATATCGTGCCTCTACCGAATTTATGATTACCTTTCGAAAATTTAGCAGTGTGGTTAACAATTCAGTTGCTCTTTTACCTGCGCCCCTACAAGAAGATTTAGAAAGCCACTTCAAATGATAAAATTGAGAGTTTGCTGCTTCCGTTATGGCTCCCAAGTTTTCGTCCACGCATCTTTGAGCTTATAGAATTAACGATGCCCGAGTTGCTGTATAGGTGTGACGAGTGTGGGTAAACCCCTAGATTAAAGAAATGGTTTAAAATAAAAGTTATTTTCGAAGGAATAAGTTAAGATATATCGTTAATTTAACTATGAGAGTTTTCGTTTAAGCAGATGAAAATATGATTCGTTTGTGCTCGGAATAGGATAGTTTATGTACTTGGACATTTCATGTCTGTACACGTCTTGGTATATCTATCAGATATCTTTCTATTTTAAAACCTTCAATGTTGACCCTTCTTTTCAACAGATAGGTCGATTCATATGAGAGCGATCTCTTGTTGAATAAAAATTTCAAAAAGTATCGCTGCATATTTATCACGATTAACTTTAGATTATCCTAATACTTTGCGTCTATCTGGAAGCTTTTATGGAGTCTGTGTTGATTGCCTTTTTCATACTAAGATTGCTCATTATTAGCGTTAATCAAATTCAATTCACAGAGAGAGAGAAAATAAAATGGTTTCATTTTCCAACCCAATGAAGGTGCTTAGGAAAAAGTCGTCGACAAAGTCTGTTACTTCGTCTAATACAAAGTCGTCTGGGGCTAGCTCCCTCAAGAAAAAGAAAAAGGACACAAAGTCAAAGTCTGGTGAGCCATTATAACCTCATCGATTGGATGCGCCATAATCAGGGCAAACTATCTTACTAACTCAAAACTTTTAGCAAAATTGGCGGTGGATGAAGAGGAGCTATATCAGGAACCTGTTAAGAAAACAGTCAAGCCTGCAAATCAGGTGCAACTTACTCCCGAGGAGCTCAATGAGGAAATTGTGAAAGTTCTTACCGGTGACGACCCTAACATACCGCGTAGCATATCCAAGTTCAATTTCAAAGACAGATGTTTTAAGCCAGATCCCCCGGGCCAAAGTGATCATATGGCTGTTCATTTCGAGCTGTCTGGTTGTACGCTTCACGTTGAAAGTGAGGAATATAAAGTCCAAAAGGCCCGAGAAGATGCCAAAGAAGAAGAGGAACAAAAGGCTAAGAAAGAGCTAATTGAAAAACAACTTGACGACTCTTCGGGTATACTCGAAGAACAAATCGATAACAACAAAAATCAGTTCAACTATTCAGAACGTGCATGTCAGACATTTAATTATCCATTGAAAGAGAGTGGAATAGCAACAGAACCACCACCGATCAATAACTTTGGTGAAAGTGTAAGCCAATGGAAAATTTACGATGCCTATATCGAAGATTACGTCAACATAATGGCAACGGAATCAAGTAGGAAAGAAAATAATGAAAAGAGGCAAGTTCAAAGCGTTCTCAGTGAAAATTTAAGATCAAGTAAGGACGCTGTTTATAGCAAACTTATGGCGAACGCCCTAAAAATTATTGAAAGGCTTGTAAATCAAAATGCAAACGATGAGATATATCAGGATTTCAAATACTGGAACGACGCAAGTGATCAGTATAGAGAAGGTCAAGGTTCACTTTTGCCTTTATGGCGTTTTTCGAACGAGAGAACTAAGAGAAAGCAAGTAACAGCACTTTGTTGGAACACAGAATATACCGATTTATTTGCAGTCGGATTCGGCTCGTATGATTTTTTAAGACAGGGGACCGGCAAGATATGCTGTTACTCCTTAAAAAATACATCGTTTCCCGAATACATCTTTTCCACAGAAAGTGGCGTAATGTGCCTTGATTTTCATCCTTTCCACCCATCGCTCCTTGCAGTTGGTTGCTACGATGGAACTGTTTTGGTTTACAACATTTGCCACAGTGTCCGGCCTATATACGCTTCGTCGGTACGAACAGGGAAGCATACGGATCCAGTTTGGCAAGTTAGTTGGCAGGTTGAAGAAATGGGAAAAGATTTGAGATTTTATTCCATTTCAACGGATGGATCTGTACTTCATTGGACTATGAGTAAAAATGAGCTCATCATGGAACCCATTATGCTCCTTAAACTTGCTCATGCAACACGAAAGAACGATCTTTTGGAACAAGAAACAAATAAAGCAGGACTCGCTGGTGGATGCTGTTTCGACTTCAATAAAAAGTTTGAAAACTTGTTTCTCGTTGGGACTGAAGAGGGATTCATACACCAATGTTCGAAAGCATACAATGGTCAGTACCTTGAAACCTATGGTGGTCATCACATGCCAGTCTATCACGTTAAATGGAATCCATTCCACGAAAAAATATTTCTGTCATGTTCCGCGGACTGGACAGTAAAGCTTTGGGACTACAATTCAAACAAAGCTCTTATGTCTTTTGATCTAGGAAACTCAGTAGGTGGCATCAGTTGGTCACCATTTTCATCAACGGTATTTGCAGCAGTCACAAGCGATGGGAAAGTGCACGTCTTTGACATTTCTGTAAACAAATTGGACCCGCTTTGCGAACAAAAGGTGGTTAAACGGTCGAGGCTTACGCATATTTCATTCTGTTCGTCAGACCATATATTAATTGTCGGAGACGATAGGGGCGGAGTCAATTCCCTAAAATTATCACCTAATCTTCGAAAAGTTGACCTTCCAAGGGATGAGAAGGGAAATGTAGATGAAAAAGCTAACTTAAACGAGATACAAAGATCAAAATTGGAAGCAACGATCGACTCCTTAGATGCCCGAAGATGTGATAAATAATTAAAACGCGGATCATAGAAAGTACATCAATTGAATGTAATTTTATGAAAATGAAAGATATCTCCTCCTTCTCCTATGCAGGCTGCGTAAATGTCGAACATAAAACACCGTTACTGCAGCGATTTCAAATTATCTTCCCATAGCTATCATCGTTAACCAATCAACCCAAATCAGGTGAGCCTATTGCATCCCAGTACACTGCTCAATCCCATCCAGAACCCTTTCCAAAACCAACCCCCAGATTCTTTAATGTGCGATCGAAACTTACGTACGCTCGCTTAAAATCCGGATACTTCGAGTACGCAATTGACCGCTTCCCCACGATACGTTTTCTCTTTCCATCAAAATTGACAGTATTAACATTTTTCACAGGCAAACCATATATTTTCGTCAAATGCTCTTTCACTTCATGCTTTGTCATTCGAGGCTCTACCCTAAAAATTGCAGTTGCTGGTTTCCTCGCTGTCGCATTCCGAGCTGACACTAGCTTCATGGCCATGGTCGGCATCCACATTAAATTACCTCTATTCTTAAACCAAGACATGATGCGACACAATATTTTATAATAGCCCGTACACACAACAACCTTTTCAATTAAAACACAGTTTTATCTTTGTTTCTCTATATATCCACTTAAGTATGACGATAAGTTCCTTTAGTTCCTTCCCTCTCTTCGTTCCCCCATTCACACAGTGAACACGCTATAAAGTAATTTGAATTCTCGTCGATGAGGAGTGTAGAGCGAAAAAAGGGCGAGTGAAGAGTCCCTAATTGAGCAGTTAGAGGGATAGACATGAAAACATAGGAGTTCCGTCAGAGTGGATGGCCTGTAACAAATAGTAGCACAGGGAAGCACCAATATTGCATATGAAGTAACATAATATATGTAATCCCATGTAAACGTTTTACTACAATAAGTCGATGAACATTTGTCCCCACTGCACACTCATTTCTCATTTCAGGACAAGAATGTGTCAATTTTGTTTTTCACCTTTCTCTCTCTCTCTTGTAAATACACATGTATTAATACCGATTCTACTCTGTCCTATGTCCTATATAATATGTCCTATAATATGTCCTATCTACTGCTCCCACAATCAATAAAATATAATCAACCATGAGAGAAAGAGAAGAGAGAGAGAGAGAGAGAGAGAATGAGACCATGATCCCTACTCAATAATTAAATACAAACAAATAAATGACTATCCCACCATTGTATTCCTACTAACTAACATGAGCATTTCACCACTTCGCCTCACGGTAGGATTATCGACCAAAATAATAACTTCCATTCAACAGACGAAAGGACACACTGCTTATTCCAGCAGCAACACCAGCAGCAGCAGCCTGTCGGCATTGCTTCCTCGTCCTGATGTGAATGTCGTATGTGAAGCAGTACGGTACATTGTAGAAGTATCGTGTCCGGCATTTGTGGATGATCTTGTGGATTATTCGTTAGGGTGGAAGAAGATGCATTCGAAGGGAGTTGTCACGGCAGTTCGGTTGAAGTATGGTCCTGGATTTGAGAGTATTGTAAGCACTGCAAATAATGCTTCTTCTATTTCATCATTATCATCATCGTCTTCGTCATCGAGGAGGAATAACCGTAATGATGAAGTGGTGGTTTATGTTGGAATGAATGATTCTCAAGGGAGACATTTGCGTCCTATGGATCAATTGGAGCATTTAGTATCTAAGGATGAGCATATTACGATAATGGCATATGTTGATGGCTGGCCAGGTCAGCGGCAAATGCGTCGAAGTCGTGGTATTGTTCGTAGGATACAGCGATGTGATAATGATGATAATGATTGGAATCAGGTTGGTTTGGTCTGTAATCAGGATAAAGAGTTTTTGTCGTCGACGACTCGAAAAGTTACCGTGGTTGTGCCGGATGAAGATTGTACAGCTGTATCTAGAACCTTGGATTATCAATCGCCGAATGCTGTTTTGCGTAGTACGCCATCCTGTCATTCACAAAATGATGGCGATATGCGTATCTCCAATTCGTTTGAGAGAAATTCGTCCATCATTTCCGAGCGAACGAGAATCTTGGAAAATACGACACCGATTAAAACGACAAGTGATCGCGACGATTGCTCTCCATGGCAAACTAAGCCATCTCCGTGTAATGGAGATACTAAGGATTATTTAACCGATTGTGAATTATATAAAGCTGTGGATTGTCATCAGAGTGTGCCATATGGAGAAACAAAAGTTAAGAGAATTAATCTAAGACAAGCTTCGAGACAAAACGGAGCTTTATCCAGAAAAATCAACAACAAATGTTGGTTTAAGAGTGTGCGTAACAGGAATACAGGAAAAGTAGGAATTCGAAAGACCACAGCTCTGAGGGATGTAGATCATGTAGAGTCGGATAAGTCCAGGTCTACTTTTGAAGATTGCAAACCATTGTCTAGAGAGGCAAAGATTTTGATCAAAGAAGCGAATGATAATGGATTGTTAGCGTGCCCAGCAGATATATCAGCGAGTCAAGGAATTCGTCAAACTAGAAGTGCGCGTAAAAATCAGAAAAGAAAATATTCCGAGTTACGTTCTTTTCAAGATGGAATAGAGGGGAGGAATGGCGGGGATGAACTTGTGACCGAAAAATGTGCCAATTTGCGAAATCCGGTCAACTTGGCGAAAGATATTCATGGGCACGCTGATGATGAGGGTTTGTTAACTTACGTTATTGCACAAGGTGGTCAATCTTACCCTGAATTTCAACAACCAGATATTTTGCAATTGTTAGCAGCGGCAAAGAACAAAATGCCTTCGACTATCTTTTGTGAAAAAAGAATGCAATCTGCACCAACACTCGATCAAGATGAATATGACTGTGACACTGATCTTGGAAAGGAAGAGAGTCTTCCCAACGCTTCGCCTAAATATGGTAGCTTGCTGAAAACGAACAGAAAGCACCCGCAGTCCTATGAATCTGCTAATTACGACCAGAAATCTCACAGCGATGAGGTAAGAATGATTTTATGATGGCTTCTTACATGATTCTCACAGCCTTTCAAAACAGGATTGTCTTACTTCACCACTTTTCACGTCGACGAATCATGTGTCCTGTAATGCGAGGAGTAAACTTGGTGATTTTCAGAAGGTAATGAACTTTCGATCAAAGAGTCCAACCCTCTCATTACTGAAAGAATCGTGCCAATCTCGTGGTCTTGTTGAAAATGGATCAAAAAAAGATTTAATGAAGAGACTTGAAAGTTTCAATGACATCTTAGTAGGGCTAAATCCAAAAAAGATCAAAAGGCACAGTACTTCTAATGTGGCAGATAAGTCATCGCCATCAAAGCGCGAATTGAAGACTATGTGCGAAGCAAGAGGTCTCTCTTCACATGGTAGCAAATCTGTATTACGACATCGATTACTGTCATCATATAAAACGTGGGTCGATGATGAGCTCTCAATTGAATCTGATAGCGATTTCTCAACTTCGGTAATTCCCATGAAAATTATTTCTCAAAATGAAGCGAAGGCCTTACGTAAAATGACTGATAGTTGACAAGCTTGTTGAAAACTTAGTACGCAGTGATGATAACAAATAATTTCAACTATTAGTGTGGGCGTTCTTGTTGTAGAAAATCTTCAATTTGTTAAAGCGTGGTAGTGAATCTTCTTTGGTAGTACAATCGAAAGCACAAGTTTGTTGCACTGTTTTTCATCTGTCAAGATGATATATTTTGTCAATGTCAATAAATTACTAAAGCGTCTAAACTCCTCTGGTTGGGTATTACTTTTCTTGCAACACGCAGCGCATTCTAATCAACGTCACCGTTCACCTCTCCTCCTTAGCAAGAGGCCCTTACATCACTATCCTAAAAACTGCTTAGGGATTCAAGTGGGTTCAGGATAAATTGACACCCCGAACGATTGAGGATGCATACAAACAACTTATCATGTCTTTTCTCTAAAGCAAACTTCCAACATACTGGATCTCTTCAGTTGAAGAGACGCTATCAAGATACCCTTCATGTTAAGTGAGTGTTGCAGATGGAATATCGCCAAAATTCTTACAACCCACAAAATATAAAAGAAAAACACTCTTATTAGATTAATTCGCTAGAACCTTGTCTTCAAACTCATACTTGAAATTTGCTTAGTGTCATATTTCCTATGATATTGGCTTTCGCAAAAGCGGATGTGCAACAAAGAACTTCCATTTACATAAAGACTAACTGTATCATTTCCGACAGTTTACCAAAAGGGATTATCGTTTTCGTTGTTACCTCCTCCCATGACACCACCGTATAGTCCAAACATATCATGGCTAATATCAGCAGTGTTCACACGTTGATGAGATGGCGTCGTCTCAACTGCTGGCTTTTGAGTTTGGAAAGCAGCTGGATATGAAGCAACACCTCCATTTGCCTCACCAGCCTGAATTAAACGAAGATTAGCAAAAGAAGTGGTCACACGACTCCGTTAAACAAGCTTACCTTTTTCTGTTGTACGTTCGCTTCAACGGTTGATTCATAGCTCACTAGATCAACCTGAGCCGCTTCTAATTCATTTTCAAATGTTTCAACACTTTTTTCGGCAAGTTTTACAGCCTGACTGGCATCGAAGGCTTTCTGACGCAGTAATGCGGCATTATTCTGTAACATTTCGATCTCTTTTGCCTTCTTTTTCTTTCCTCCACCAAACTTACCCTTCGGCTTGGAATTTGAGGCATCTACTACAGCCTGTTCGGCTTCACTTGCATTTGTCTCAGCTTCCTCGTAAGCAGCTTTCAATGATTTTAACTTATTTTCAGCCTCTGTCTTCTGTTCACTTATCTTTGCTGTAGCATTGCGAAGTTCACCAAGTCGAGCGACTTCCTCTGGTGTCGGCTCGGCAGGAGGTAGATTTAAAACAAGCTCCTTTGTAGCTGCTGGTTGTGATGGCACTGGGGCAGGAGTTGGGTTAGTTGAAATACCGAAGAAATCTGGAGGTGAAACTTGTTCACTTTCCTGCTGTTCAATTTTCGGGGCCGGAGCATCCAAAGTTGTTGTCACCGGTTCGGAACCAAAAAAATCAACTTCGTAAGCAGCATTAGGTGCAGGCGCCTCGATTACTGGTTCAGGTTGTGAAACCTTCGATTCTTCCATCAAATTTAGTTGAGCTTGTTCAGATGATATTGCATCCTGCAATATTTTCTTCTGCGCCTGTAAACCATCGCCCTCCGCTTTTCCAGACGCAATCGATTCTCGTTTTTCAGCAGTTTGCTCACGAAGAGCCCCAAGTCTCTCAGTTAAAATGACGACCTCCGCAATTAATTTTTTATTTTCTTCAGCGATTGAAAGTTCTTCGCCAGAAAAAAGTGACAACTTTGCTTTCAAGCTAATGTTTTCTGCTTGCAACTTTGTTACGAGATTTTTCAAAGCGCTTTCGCCGTTCGACGTGTCCATTGTTGTAGTATTGTTGTTAGCCATTGAAATAATAGGTGACGGTGCTGGGGATACATCTTCCATGACCTCAGGAATAATTGGTGTAGGAGCAGGAGCAGAGTACGAAACAGTTGTGACTGGCGGTGGAGCACTTCCGACGCTCACTGAAGATGCTGTATCCATCACGGAAAGCGGTGGCACGGAATTTTCAGCGACCACAGGCATACTCATTTGAGGTTGGGTATTATTCATACTGAAGTGACTAACGCTTTGTATCGTCGAATTACAGTCAAGATCATCAAAAGCGGAAAACTTGTCTTCAACGATTGGTGGGGTTTGTTCCTGATGAATTGGAGGAGGTTGTTGCAATTGCATCTGATTTCCCATACTCGGTTGTTGTTGTTGAAATGCACCATTGGATAGTGGGGCCATACTTCCTGGGCTTGGTAAAGACATCTGCTGCTGTTGACCAACAGCAGTATTAAGTGTGGGTAAAGGCGGTGGAACTGTCGTCTGTTGCTGTACTTGAGGAACTGGTGCCGGGGCAGGGGCAGTATTACCAGTATTTCCACTCACATATGCAGCCAACGCACCGGGCAGCGTGCCTGGAAGAGGCAAACCTTTTTTGCTGATACATATAATAAGATGCATCGCAACACAGAATTCTTTTTCACTTAAAAAGTTGTCCTTATCCACATCACTCATATCCCAGATATTTCTAAGCGAATTCGTTTCAACACCACTCTTTGTGAATAACTCAACTGCAACGTTTCCAGGAACTTTTTTCGTAACTGGGTCGGTATAATTTGGAAACAATCGTTTGAACGATTCTTCTTCCGAGGCTGACATGGCATATGCATCCGTGGTAAGCGCACCACTAGTAGGTGCAGTAGCAGTCGACACCGATCTAGTTGGTGATAAGGGAGCAACAGGCATAGCAGGAGCAGGAGCAGCAAAACCCTCAAAAAATGGTGGATTCAAAACTACACCATTCGGAGTTTGCAAAGATGACCCTTCGCTCTTCACTTTATTTTGAAAAAGCTGAATTAAACGCACGGCAACAAAGAAGTCATGCTTGTTTAAAAAGTTCGTCTTTGATGATTCCGCCACGGCCCAAACCTGACGAAGGACCTCCGTCGGAAGTTTACTCTTTGAAAAAAATGCTACAGCCTCTGCCCCACCGATTTTACCCTGTCGAGATACATCCGCAGCAACAAAGAGAGCCTCATAAAACGCCTGTCATTTTGATAAAAAATTACACAAAGTCATTCGTTAGTAAACGTTCCGATTGGATTAATACAGAAACGATACAATCTAAATCTTGAATGCACACTGATATCGATTTCACTTTTTCATCTCACAGCTCACAGCTCACACTTGCGTGTGTTGTGTGAATCCTACGAGGATGTGTAGCACATGGCCCACACGTATGTTATAGCCGGATGGGATGAGCTGGAACTTGATCGGTAGAAACTCACCTGATCCTGTGGAGCAGGCTGGAACGTAAGAGCAGGTGTCGTAGCTGGTGGTGCTGCAGCCATTGTGGATAGTAAAAGAGAGATGGTATGTTACAGTGGACACAGTCACTGATTTAATTTAGATTCTATTTTGGGATCGGAGATCGGATTGGATCCAATGTACGATTATTTATTATTGAGAGAGAGTGCAAACATGTAGGATGTAGGCACATGCACATGCACATACAAGTACACACACCGAGCCGAGCTCCACAGCGAGAGAATTTAAAAATGAGCGATGCCTCCGGTCGGAGTCGTGGAACGCTCGATGGTGTACGGCTATTTTCGACATTTTACGTTATTTGATGCATGGAAAGATGTGCGGCGACGTCAACGTGTTGTTCCTCAACATGAAATTCTCTATCTCTTCTATCTGTAAAAACTATTGACATGCGATGAGAGGAAAAGAGGATTGAAAGCATTGCATACATTAGTGTTTATCTTCAATTTAAAAAAATAAATCTTTATATTTTGGATTTGAATTGTCTTGTCCTTCATTAGAATTTTCGATACAATAAATCTGAAGAAGAATGAAACGCATCTTAATTCTTTCGAGTATGGCTTCGGCCTTACGTAATGCATGGGCGTTTTCGAAGTATCATCCCTTTCTACACGCCGAGAAAGCACTTATACTTAACAATCGTATGGATCTTTCCATGAGAGCGAATGGAGTGCAGGAAGAACAGGAGGTAGTTTCGAAAAGTGACGCAGCTGCTTATGACGGGCGTTACGATGATGTGCTTGAAACTACGAATCTACGTGATCGGCTGAAAGTTGCCCATTCGATTCCGAAACGTACACTCTCGTCGAATGACGTCTTTTGTAACAGAGAGTTGCGTCTTGGATCCATTCGTGGGATAGGATTTGATATGGATTATACGCTGGTTCAGTATCATGAACCGGAGTTTGGAGTGTTGGCTTTTGATGGAGCGAAAGAGAAATTGGTTGAAAAATATGGGTATCCTGAGGAAGTTCTAGAGTTTAACTTTGATAACAGTCGATGGACGCGTGGGTTGATTATTGATACTCAGCGTGGAAACTTCTTAAAAGTTGATAGACATAAATATGTGAGGCTAGCCTATCATGGTCTTCGACCGCTCGAGTCCGAGGAGAGGAAGGTTATCTATTCAAAGTCATTTAATAAAGTCATGAGTTTTACTGAAAAGAGTTTTGTAGATATGGATACTTTGTTCCAGATTGTGGATGCCGATTTGTTTGCAAAAATTATCGATTTGAAAGACAAAGGAGAAAATGAATTATTGAACTCCAAGAGTTATGCGGCAATATACAAAGACATTCGTGCAAGTGTGGATCTTTGTCATCGCGATGGAGTTATTAAGGATGAGGTAGCGAAAAATCCGTCAAAGTACATCAAGCTTGATAGAGGAATGATTGATATGCTTCGGCGCTACAGAGATGCTGGTGTAAATACATTTTTACTCACGAACTCGCTATGGGAGTATACCAGTGTGGCTATGAATTATCTTTATCACGAAACCGAAGATTACGATCCATCGAGAAAAGATGAGTGGCTACAGTTATTCGACCTATGTATTGTTGGATCTTGCAAGCCCGCGTTTATGTTGGATCCATACCTAAACTTATTTCGAGTCGACACAAAAACTGGTGCTTTGGCAAATACGGATGGATTGTTCGACATTGAAGCACTTAACTCGCCAGAACAAAGTGGCGCCGCTGCGTTTCTGTTCAAAGGTAAAGTGTTTCAAGGAGGAAATTGGCAGCACCTGCATGCATTGCTCGAAATCGAAGCTGGTGAAGATGTTCTCTACGTTGGAGACCATTTGTATAGTGACGTTTTGAGATCAAAGCGTACATTAGGTTGGAGAACAGTAATGATTGTGCCCGAGTTGGAGAAAGAAATGGAAGATTTTAGGAGACTGGCCCCGCTTGAAAAACAGATTGCAGATTTGAGGAGCTTGCGAGAAGAGTTGAGTAGCTACGCAGATTTACTTCGACGCGACCTTAACCACTCTACCGATAAAAAGAAGAGCGAAGAAATTGTGGAAACTTTAGAAAAAATAGCACTTGATGATGCAAAAATAAAGGAGGTTTGTGCGAAGATGAACTATGATTACCATATGGGTTTTCACCCCATTTGGGGACAAATGTTCCGAGCGGGATACCAGGTTAGTTCTCTTGCAAACGATGCTCACTGAACAACTTATCGTCTCTTACTAACCCTCTGATATGTGAATTATTTGTATTTAGGATTCTCGCTTTGCATATTATATTACAAATTATTCGTGCCTATATACCAGCAAAGCATCAAACTTAGGACTCGCAAGCACAGAACGTGGCTTCAGGACAATTGCTGAGCGGACACCACATGATATACTTTTATCCGATTTGAAGTTTGAATCCAATGACTGATAGATTTCTGCTGATTTTGTTGTTATTCTGAGTATTTCCTATTCTTTAGCGATTACTTTGTACAATTCATTTCGGTCAAAGGCTATATCTAACGTTAAAATATTATCGAGTTTTTGTAGGCTAACCGTTTGATGCCGGCTGTAGTTACTTTGTTTTTATACATTCCCTTTTCGGCTTATGCGAGAGGTGATAAGTGGATAGACTTCCTGTTCTCGAAAGACTGAAATCTTTACTGCCTTTTCTGGTGTCTATGTTGAACACGCAGATGTACACTTGGTTTTGGACGACCACCAGATACGTTCATTTTTGTATTAGGCAAACTAAGATGGAATCCAGACTACAAAGATGGATAACACCTTTGGGGAATCTTTTTCGATTTATGCGTTGCGATGAAGAAATTGTCGAATTTTGAATTTTCCTTTTTTATCATGTTCATTTATTTACTAAAATAGCATATTACGAACACACACTTCTCCACCACTTATTTTTGTCCTACGGGTGATGGCACAAGTACCAGATCCAGTCGTCAGACGATCCGATTACATTTTCTTTCATCACCGTTGGAATTGAAACATCGCGGAAACTGTAATTAGAAATGACTACAATAAACGGCGAACCTCTTTGGGAAGTCGACGAAGAGACATTGCAGGATGGTGCTTGCGGGTAAGACTGTATGCCAGATGAAGTTGATACCAGTAAATACTTACCTGTGATTATTTTCTTCTGTACTTCTTCTCAGTTTCACGGCAAAAAGTGTTTTTCACGCGGAGCCGGGCAAAGGGTGTGTTGCCTATTCCTATGATGACCTTATCGTTATGCCTGGTCATATTGGTTTTGGTGTACACGACGTGGATATTTCGACAAAATTAACAAAGAATATTACTTTGAAAGCCCCGTTCGTCTCGAGTCCAATGGATACTGTGACGGAAGCGCCAATGGCAATTCATATGGCTTTGCTTGGAGGAATTGGTATTATTCACTCAAACTTTAGCGTTAAGGATCAGGCGGCTGAGGTTAAAAAGGTGAAGAAATTTAAGAATGGATTTATTACTGATCCAGTTTGCTTAAGTCCGGACCACACGGTAGAAGATGTTCTCCGTATCAAAGCCACATTGGGTTACAGTGGAATCCCAATAACTGATAGCGGAAAGCTTCATGGTGTTCTGAAAGGAATTATTAGCAACCGTGACACATCTTTTGTCAGTGACCCGTCCATTCGTTTGGGTGAAATTATGAGCACCAATCTGATAGTAGCTAAGGATGGCGTCTCACTAAGCGGGGCAAATGACATTCTCTGCAAGTCTAAAAAGGGAAAACTTCCGGTAGTAGATGAAGAAGGAAGACTTGTTGCATTGATTGCAAGAACTGATTTGCAGAAATCTGCAGATTACCCAGATGCCTCGAAAGATAAGAACAAGCAGTTACTTGTTGGCGCCGCTATTGGTACAAGACCCGATGATAGAGAGCGTGCACATGCTCTAGTAGAAGCTGGTGTAGATGTAATTGTTGTCGATTCTTCACAGGGAGATTCTTTATATCAGATCGAAATGATACAATTTCTCAAGAAATTTTTCCCTCAGATCGATGTCATAGGAGGTAACGTAGTCATTGCGACACAGGCTCTCCATCTTATTCAGGTAAGTAGCAATTATTTTCTTGAATACGTGAGGTGCGAAACATCTCATGAACTTGAGCCATAGGCTGGTGCTGACGGATTGCGAGTTGGTATGGGTATTGGGTCTATTTGCACAACTCAGGAAGTTTGTGCAGTTGGCAGAGCTCAGGCTTCAGCTGTTTATCATGTGTCGAAGTTTGCTCGCAAATACAACGTTCCTGTCATTGCTGATGGTGGAGTGAAAAGTACTGGACATATTGCGAAAGCTTTATGTTGTGGCGCGAGTTGTGTAATGATGGGGTCCATGCTCGCTGGAACCGATGAGTCTCCTGGTGAATTCTTTTATCAAGATGGAGTTCGTCTCAAAAGATATCGTGGAATGGGAAGTATCGAGGCCATGAATAAGGGATCGGAGAAACGCTACGTTTGGGATACCGCCCATAGTAAAGCAACAAATCATATTAAGGTAGCACAAGGAGTTAGTGGTGCTGTCCAAGACAAAGGAACTATAAGACGCTACGTGCCCTACCTGATGCAGGGACTCAAACATGGTTTGCAAGATGCTGGAATTCAAAATCTTGAGATAGGATATGCAATGCTTTATTCGGGTAAACTTCGCTTTGAAATCCGTTCCCCTGCAGCACAAAAGGAAGGAGGGGTCCATGGTCTCCACAGCTTCGAAAAACGCCTCTTTTGATCTTTTTAATAACTATTGAATTAATATTTCATGCAATGTTGATTCGCTTTCAAAGAGAGTCATTTATTTAAAAAAATTAAGGTCTGCGAAATGACGCACGCCTGACTGCCATATGTGTGTTTGTCTCTGTATTTGACGTCCCCAACGTTCATCTATATCATGGATCTTAATACTTTTATTCGAGAATAACTTTATCCTGCTATCAAACAAAATTTGACACTCTTCCATCCATATTTTCGCATTACAAGCATTGTCGTAAAAGGTAGCATACCATAGTTAGGCATACGTTCGAAACCTTTTGGCCGACCTCTTATTGAAACAAGAAACAAGTGATATATATATATATATATATAGATTAAGCGAGACCGACTGATCACCTTTCGTTTTCAACAACTGCTAAGCTGTGCCGTGCTTCTAAATCCATCATGGAAATGAACTTCCGGAGTCTACCGGTACTACCTAAACAATTTTTCTCATTACGTCGTGGTTTTATTGCTATCCATATGAGCCTGCCGCGCCCTATTTTCTCTCTAAAAAAACTAGAGTTGGATCCCGATGGAATGTATTCCACTGGAATCCCGGGAGTCCGGCATCCCATCTCCCAGGTTTTCTGTTGGGAGTGGTATACGCAGTAAGGGATAATGAACAATGTAATCAGAGTATCGTTAACACAGTATTTTTAATCTTCATCTGTAATCCTCAATGCTATCCTCATATACAGATGGGAGATGATGTACATAATTTGATCCAGTCATTGCAGTATAATGCTTACGAAGGATTCGAGAATTTTCTTTGGTAAACATAATACTTTCAGCAACAGTGTCGCTCATCCTAGCCCGACGAATTGTTAGGATGTTTGATGCTCGGCTCCACACTCTTTCTGATGTTGCAGACGTTGCTGGAATACAGAGGTACTTTTCTGCAAGTTTGGCTAAATGGGGGAATCGAAGTGCTCCTTGAATCTTCCACCAGCTAAGAGGATCATTAAATTCTCCACTTGCATTTCGGAATGGAATTGTAACATTCCTATCTTCAAATGAGTTGAGTTTCGTCTGACAGGTTCTCCGCAATTCATACATGGGAACATTTCTGTCATCGCAAGTATCAAACTAATCAAACACTGATGGGCTTTCTTTTTTTTCGTCCTTGGCCCTCTATCTGAAGCACGTTCATTGATCCTCTCATGATAATCAGTATTACCATCGTTACTGTTATTTGAAATTTGATCATTTATACTGATCATGTTATCGAGAATGTCGACCACCATCGTGTTCTGGAATCTTGAAGTATTGAGGCTGTATGCTGCTAGCTAAATTTATTCCGAAATGTTACGTATTCCACTACTCTCCAAAACGTGGCATTCCGCTTCCAAGTTTTCCGTTGGGACTGGCATGGGATACAACTCTAAAAAAAACAATAGATGTCAAACACTTGGAGATAGCAACGAACCAGTTAATACTCCCAAAACAAGTAACTCAATCGGAGTGCTAGCATTACCTACTGCGTCACGCGATCCCGTTGTCCACGGTTTAAAGAAATGTGATTGCTTCACTTCCTCCATATGCCTCCGAAATGAAACGTAACGCATCTTAAAGCGTCTCCGACATTTTTTCTGGAAGCGATCACTATCTAAGCCCTGATTTTCGATATATGTCTGATACCAACTTGTTTCGGTAAGGGGACACACTTTTAATTTATTATCCATCGGACAACGATACGTCTTAAGATTTCGTTCCCAACTGGCCCTCCTCCTTCTCTTCCGCTTCTCGGGACTTTGAGTGAGTAACTCGATCGAAGTCTCGTAGAAAACATCTTCCTCTTGCTT
>Ga0209092_10000370_pt1 | contig 43443 bp, 40 predicted proteins | sample FraStrMetagenome_FD_187446 | JGI IMG/M metagenome (GOLD analysis project Ga0209092, IMG submission 187446) | Marine eukaryotic phytoplankton communities from Arctic Ocean - Fram Strait ARC3M Metagenome (SPAdes) (version 2) | ecosystem: Environmental > Aquatic > Marine > Oceanic | place: Fram...
TTTCTTTATTTATTTTTTTACCAACTAGTTATATCTAAACTAAAACTTGTGTTAACGTTTATGTATTTCGGGATAACACAACTTTTTGTTGGTTTTATTTTTTTTATAAATGTAAATAAAATTATTGTATTAGAAATCTGATTTTCCGAGAAATAGAAGTTTACATAGGTATTGTTCTTTACTATTAAAATAGTCTAACTGATATTTTCATGACAATAATGAGATCAATTTTTCTATTGATACAATCATCAATAGAAAATATTTTATATATTTACAAATCTGTACTATAATTTATATTATGTTAAATAGAGTTTTTCAACATGAATAGATAGATATTATAATTTTTAACTATAGCAATTATTTAATAGCTTCAATTCCTCTTGTTCTCGTTCTAATACGAATGGCATCTTCTACATGATAGACAAATATTTTTCCATCACCCACTAAGTTTTCAGAAGCATTATCAAGAATAATATCAATACATTTATCAAGATTTTCATCGCTAACAATACAAATAATCATAATTCTAGTTTGTAAAATCATAGATTGCTCAGTACCTCTATAACGTTCAGTATATGTTTTTTGTAATCCACTACCTTTAACAGGTATTATTGTATTACAAGGTATTTCTGCTTCTTTTAAACCTGTTTGTACTGCTTTTAATTTCGAGGGTCTTATAATTGCTTCAATTTTTTTCATGTCTTCAAATTTAGTTATTTAAAAATTACTCAAAAGTAGAATATGCTTCTACTCCAAATGATACCGCATCTATTCCTGCAGATTCCTCTTGTTTAGAAATTCTGATGCCAAAAGTTTTTTGCATTATTTTCATTAAAATAAAAGTTACTGTAAATGAAAAAGTTCCAATCACAAAAACACCCAATGCCTGTATACCTAACATTGCGGCTCCACCTCCAAAAAACAAACCGCCATTGGTGGCAAATAAACCAACTGCTATAGCACCAAATAATCCGTTAACTCCATGCACAGCAATTGCTCCAACAGGATCATCAATCTTCATTTTATCAATATATAAAACAGCAACATCTACTAAAATACCAGCAATAAGACCAATAATAATTGCAGAATTTGGTCCTACTACATTGCAACCTGCCGTAATAGCTACTAAACCAGCCAAAACTCCGTTTATAGTCATGGTTATATCTATTTGTCCATATCTAAAATACGTATAAAACATGGTCGAAATTCCACCAGCAGCAGAAGCTAAAAATGTATTAGTAGCAACGGTACCAATCATTTCCCAATTACCAACAGCACCCAGTGTTGAACCCGGATTAAAAGCAAACCAACCAAACCATAAAATAAAAGCACCAACTGCTGCTAAAGGTAAATTATGACCAGGAATTGCATTAACTACTCCGTTTTTTTGATACTTCCCTATTCTTGGACCTAAAACAATCGCTGCTGCTAAAGCAGAAAAACCACCCATTGCATGCACTGCAGCAGAACCCGCAAAGTCATTAAAGCCTCTTAAAGCCAACCATCCATTAGGATTCCAAACCCAGTTTGCAACCAAAGGATACAAGATTGCACAGAAAACAAAAACGAATACTGCATAACTCCAAATTTTCATTCTTTCAGCTACAGCACCGGAAACGATAGAAATGGACGCTATTGCAAAACCTAACTGTATAAACCAAAATAGTTTATTAGAAACCGTTAGTCCTAATCCTAAATCTTCAGTTGTTATTCCAAAATCAATGGCAAACCAACCATTAGAATTTCCATAAGCAATACCAAAACCTATGATATAAAAAGCAATTCCTCCAAAAAGGATATCTACAATTACTTTTGCAATGATACTCATTGCGTTTTTAGACCTTACAAAGCCAGCTTCTAATAAGGCAAAACCGCCTTCCATAAAGAAGATAATTGCTGCACAAATAGCAACCCAAACAGTATCTATTGCGCTTATTAATTCTGACTGTTCAATTGTTGAAATTGTTGATAATGGAATCATGTATCTTATATTAATTAATTAAAAAAATAAAGATACTGTGAATTTCCTCTTAAACTTTAATAGATAAAATAAAAAAAGACATGCTAAATTATGATTACAATAAAAATTTTATTGAATAACAATTAATATTCTAAAATGTAGTTTATTAGAACTTTAAATTAAAAAAACTAGAGCTGAAAAAAATCAGTTAATGATGCATCCAATATGTTCAATTAAAATCGCAACAGTTCTTTAAAATAATGAATTAGATGAAATAAGAGCTTTTTTTCTAATACCAAAGTAATGGCGATGGAATCTATTGTTCATATTGCTAAATTAGAGCTGCAATTAATGAGTTTACTTCAAAATAATGGCTTTACAAATAGCTACCTAAAAATAGGTGGCTATATTGTCAATACAGCTTTGCCTCTTTTCATTGATTTTTTTGTCTATGTAATCATTTCTTTACTACTAATTACCTATTTATATTTTAAAAACAACAAATTATATTTTGTAAATTTCAATGGGGAAATACTTTAATTTATTAAGTCTATTGATTTAAAAATAAGTTTTTATTGTTCTATTGACTCTGAAGAAAATCCTATCAATTCTCCATCTGCAAAAGTTGATGAAATCTGAATAGGATTGCAACAAACTTCACAATCTTCTATATAAGTTTGTTGGCGAATACTTGCATCTATAAGCATCGAGATTTCTTCCCAACAGTGTGGACATTGAAAAAAATGTTCCAACTCCACTACTCAATTACTTTTAAAATTAGTTTTCCGCTTTTTTCTCCTGAAAATAGTCGATTGTAGGTTTCTTGAAAGTTTTCTATTCCTTCATAAATATCTTCACGGGATTTCAATTTACCTTCATGTAACCAACTACCCATTTCTCTTGCAGCTTTGCCAAAATCTTTGGTATAATCCATTACAACCATGCCTTTCATTGTAGAACGTGTAACTAATAATGACAAGTAATTGCTTGGGCCATTTATCTTTTTCTTATTGTTGTACTGAGAAATTGCTCCACAAATTACCACAGTTGCATGCATTCGTAATTTACTTAGTGCCGCATCTAGAATAACCCCTCCAACATTATCAAAATAAACATCAACACCTTTAGGGCATTTATTTTTTAAGGCAGTATAAATATTTTCTGATTTGTAATCTATTGCTTCGTCAAAGCCTAATTCATTTATAATATAATCGCATTTCTCTTTTCCGCCAGCTATACCTATAACTTTACAACCTTTAATTTTAGCGATTTGACCAACAATACTTCCAACAGCACCTGCAGCGCCAGAAACCAATACAATATCTCCTTCTTTAATATTTGCTACTTCAAGAATACCAAAATAAGCGGTCATCCCAGGCATGCCAAGTGTGCCTATAAAAGTGGGCATTGATGCTGCTTTTTCATCAACTTTAAAACATCCTTCTCCATCTGAAATAGCATACTGTTGCACTCCTCCCCAACTAGAAATACAGTCTCCTATTTGAAAATTAGGGTTGTTGTTATTCTGAATAACTTTACCGATTGATCCTGCACGCATTACACTATCTATTGCAACAGGTGGAATATATGATTTGGTATCATTCATCCAACCTCGCATCGCGGGATCTATCGATATGTAATATTGCTGAATTAAAATTTCTCCTTCTTGAAGTTCTGGAATTGGATTTACTTCTAATTGCCAAGTATTTTGATCTGGAATTCCTTCAGGTCGATTTTTAAAGATTATTTGTTTATTATTCATGGTGACATTTTATGCCCCTAAAATAACAATTTTAATAATTAATGAGCTCAAAAATACTTTTTTCTAATTTATTTTTTCCCAAATATTGATCTTCTAAAGCTTTATCAAAAGGAATCGGAGTTTCTATACTGGCAACACGTCTAACGGGAGCGTCTAGGTATTCAAAACAATTTTCATTAATTAATGCAGAAATATCACTTGCAATTCCTCCAAAAAGAGAATCTTCCTGAACAATTAAAGCTTTCCCTGTTTTTTTAACAGATTTATAAATTGTTTCTACATCTAAAGGTTGTAAAGTTCTAAGATCAATTAGGTCTAAAGAAATATTTGTATCGTTATTTAACAGTTCTAAAATCCAATGAATCGCTGCTCCATAACTAATAATTGTAAGTTGGTATCCTTCTTTTAAAAGTGCTGCTTTCCCAATTTCTAAAGTGAAATAATTTTCAGAAACATCTTGATAAATAGATCTATACAAAGCTTTGTGTTCAAAGAAAAGCACAGGGTTTGGATCATTAATAGCAGCTATTAACAATCCTTTGGCATCTTGAGGAAATGCAGGGTAGACTACTTTTAGACCCGGTGTTTTAGTAAACCATGCTTCATTTGTTTGACTATGAAAAGGACCTGCTCCTACTCCTGCACCACAGGGCATTCTTATAACAACATCTGCCTTTTCAGACCATCTATAATGAGACTTGGCTAAGAGGTTGACTATTGGATTAAAACCAGAAGACACAAAATCTGAAAACTGCATTTCTACTACAGATTTTATGCCATTTACAGACAAACCGTAGGCTGCAGAAACGATAGCCGATTCACAAATTGGTGTATTTCTAATACGTTCTTTTCCAAATTCATGAACAAATCCATCAGTAATTTTAAAAGCGCCCCCATATTCAGCTATATCTTGTCCCATAATAACTAAATTATCGTGTTTTTCTAGAGATTGATGCAAACCCTCTGAAATAGCATCAATTAAGCGATTGTTTTTCTTTTTAACTGAAGCCTCAAACTCTTTGTATTGATAATGTTTATAAACATCTTTTAATTCTGTTTCTAAATTCGGAATTACATTCTCTTCATTAAAAGCAATTTGAAGATGCTTATTAATTTCAAGAACTATTTCTTCTTTTAAAGAAATAACTAATGTATCCGTCAAAATGCCTTCTTTTTTTAAAAACTCTTGATAGTTCTCAAGAGGGTCTTTAGTTGCCCAATATTCTAAAACATCTTGAGGTACATATTTTGTACCACTAGATTCTTCATGACCACGTATTCTAAAGGTTTTAAATTCTAACAGAATAGGCCTTGGGTTCATTCGAACACTTTTTGCTAATTCATCTACTTTCGTGTAAACTTCTAAAATATTATTACCATCAATTACATGGCTTTCTATTCCATAACCAATTCCTTTATCTGCAATATTTTCGCATTTAAACTGCTCATCAACAGGAGTAGACAAACCATAGCCATTATTTTCAATACAAAATAAAACTGGCAGACTCCAAACTGCAGCTATATTTAAAGCTTCATGAAAATCTCCTTCGCTAGTGCCTCCTTCTCCAGAAAAAACAGCACAAACCTTTTTAACATTTTTTAATTTATTGGCTAAAGCAATTCCGTCTGCAACTCCTAATTGGGGGCCTAAATGAGAAATCATACCAACAATATTGTACTCTTGTGTACCAAAATGAAAACTTCTATCTCTCCCTTTTGTAAAACCATTCATTTTCCCTTGCCACTGAGAAAATAGACGATGTAAAGGTATCTTTCGTGTTGTAAAAACACCTAAATTTCTATGCATTGGTAAAATATACTCATCATCTTCTAAAGCAGATGTGACACCAACTGAAATTGCTTCTTGTCCAATACCAGAAAACCATTTAGATATTTTTCCTTGTCTTAAGAGAATTAGCATTTTTTCCTCGATTAAACGAGGTTTTAACATGTTTTTATATAAGTTTAATAACGTTTCGTTACGAGTAGATTTTTTTAAAAATTTAATTTTAAAAGACATACATTATATATTTCATAATTATATAGACAAACATAATCATAAAGATATAGAATCCATAAAAAAAATCCTTATCATTTTACTGATAAGGATTTTTTAAATTTAAAGTAACTTATTTTATAATTCTTTGAAAATTGCGTGCATCATTCTCTTTTTATCATTGATACTTTCCTCTAGAGCAATCATTGTTTCTGTTCTATTCACTCCAGGAATATCATCAATTCTATAAATAATATCTTTAGCGTCATTGGTCCCTTTTGCTCTTACTTTACAAAAAATATTATATTTACCTGCCGTCACATATGCTACAGTTACATTAGGAATTTGTCTCAAATCAGAAATTACACTCTGAGTCATTGAAGTTTTTTCTAGATAAATTCCGACATGGGCTATAAAAGAATACCCCATTTTCTCGTAGTTTAAAGTAAGCGTAGAACCTTGAATAATACCCTCATCTTCCATTTTTTTAACACGAACATGAATTGTACCTGCTGAAACTAATAATTTTTTTGCAATATCAGTAAATGGGGTTCTTGCATTTTCAATTAAAATGTCTAAGATTTGATGATCAATTTCGTCTAATATAAATTTTTTCATTTTTTGCGTATTACACAGATTATTTAACAAATTTATGAATTTAATTTAACTAAAACACAATAAAACTAATAAATACTTAAATATTTTTAACTTCGAAAACGATTTCGGAGTGTCCAATTTCAGAAATTAAACTATTTTCATATACTTTGTTTAATTTTGAAACAAATTTTCCGTCTATAATTTTATCTTCATATTGAAAAGAGACATCGTTTATTGGGTTGGCATATCTGTGAATAATATCATAGAAAATTTTGTCGTTGTTAGGAATGTCAAAATACTGTTCGTAATTAGTATACGTATTTTCGATTGCAATGTGATGGATTCCTTGAAAAATTGAAAAAAAGGTATATTTTCTAGATTCTTCTCTATTATAATCATTAGGATAATGACCCGATTCAATTAATATTGTGTTGTATCCTAATTTTTGAAAATTATCTCCCGTTGCAGTTGGATAAAACTCATCTGTATATCTGCCTACATAATTTGGAATGATCTTTTGAAGCATTAAATTCATACTTACAATAACATCCATAGTTTCTATTCTTCCTTTGGTAATTGCTCTTGTAACTTCTTCAGAAGGAGCTAAAAATGATATGGTAGCAGGATTTTTGGTTCCTTCTACACCAAAAATAGTTCTTTGATCATGAAGGTTAAAACAAAACTGTGGATTGAATTCTTCTAAAACTGCTCGTAAAAGCTTGCTTTCTTTAGCAAGCCTATTGACAGCATCTCTATTTAAATCTATATTATTTGCATTAACTCTTGTATATGCTTGAGAACCATCAGGATTTAGCATTGGTATTAAAACCAATGTACATTCTTCTAATATCTTGGTAATAATAGCTTCTGAAGTATGTGTTATACAGTTTAAAAAATCAAATAATGCTTTTGTTCCTGTACTTTCATTTCCGTGCATTTGAGACCACAACAATATTTTTTTAGCACCACTTCCAATTTTTAATTGCATAATTGGTCTATTTTCTTCTGATACACCAACTTGAGAAACAAGAAACTTAGATTCATGTTTAGAAAATAGTTTTTCGAGGTCTCCATAAGTCACCCATTTACCAAACAAAGAATTTTCTTTCTGCTCCTTGTAAATACTTTCTAAAAATTTGATTGATAAAGAATTCATTATTCTACATAAAAATTTAATTTCAAAACTACGCCATTTGAAATTGTAATCAAACTAAAAAATTACAATTGTAAAATTGTTTTATTTCACATTTGTAAACGATAAAAAATGGCTTAAATATTACTTTTGTAAACTTTTTACGAAGAAAACAACACACTTGTAAATGATCTAAATTTATTAAATAAATATTATTATATTATTTAATATAAATATATACAAATCAATTAATTAACATATAAAAACAAAGTAATAGTTTAAGAATAATATTTTATTTATTTTTATATACGAACTTATTCTTTGATGTTATTTTAAGATTATTTACATTTGTATAAAACAAATACATTACAATGGTAAACATAGTGGGATTTACTTCAAGACTTAAAAAAGTGATGGACTTTCATCAAATAACTGCTTCTATGTTTGCGGATAAAGTAGGGGTTCAACGCTCTAGTATTTCTCATATCCTTTCAGGAAGAAACAAACCTAGTTTAGATTTTATTTTAAAAGTGACTTCAGAATTTAGCGATGTTGACATATATTGGTTGCTGCATGGAAATGGTAGTTTTCCTAAAAATACTGAAAATACGTCCACTTCTACTCCACCCGTATTTGAATCAAAATCAAGTGATGAAAAAAAAATAGAAAGAATTGTAGTATTCTATGCAGATGGAACCTTTGAGGAATATCTAAAATAGGTTTTAGATTTAGTTGAAGTATAAATAGATTAAAAAATTATTGGCAATCTTACAATAACTCAGCCATTGCTTCTTTTATAATTTCTGTATTTCTAATTTTATTAATAGTGTTCTTCTTTTTTTGATCTTGAACCATCTTTCTCATTAAATTAATGACAACTTTATCAAAATTAAAAGATTTATACTGTTTTCCTTTTAAAACCATGTCATTTACTAGATTCTGAATAGCTTCTGAATTATTACTTTCAGAAATTTGCTTAAATGCCTTTTGATAAAGAGCTTTTGTAGCATCATCTCCTGTTAAAAACATCCCAGAAAGTAAACTTTTTGCGATAAAAGGGAGTTCATTTTCATCTTTTTCTTCTATATAAATTCGCGTTAAGGGAGTTGCTAATATTTTTCTAATTTCGTCTGGTAATTTTCGAGATCGATCAATTGCCAATTTCTTATCTACATAATACATGGCTATTAAAGCTTTACCGATCACTGAATATGATTGACTTTCTAATGCTTTTATAAAAATTGGTTTTAATTCAAGATCTGTTAATTTACCTAAAGTTTCGATCGCTACAGCCTGCACCAAAGTCTTTTTATCATAATTTGCAATTTCCTTTATTTTTTCAATCGTATTTTTTTTAGAAAACTTATTAATTAAGTCTATCTTTTGTAAAGCAAGAATTCTAATTTTATACGATTGGTCATTAATTGCAGCTGCAACTGCATTAAAGGCCTCTTTTTCTTCTTGCTTTTTTGAGACTTCAATTAAGGCTTCTCTTTTGTGAGCATAGTTTTGTGCATTTTCTAATTGAAAAATATAATCGCTCAATACTTTGTTTTCATTTATCTCACAAAGGAGAACACCATCTGCATTTACTTGAATTAAAGTTGGTTGTTTTGAATAAGGAAAAGTAAAAGAAGCATCTTTTCCATCAACAAAAACATGGTGTCTTATTTTTTTTCCATCTTCAAAAATGTCAATAGCAAAAGGAAATTTAAAAACAGTTGAATTTAATTGCAATAGATTTACAGTTACTTTTTTCTGAATGGTATTATAATCATAAGAAACATCTATTTTTGGATGTCCTGAATTAAAATACCACTGGTTAAAAAACCAATTTAAATCTTTTCCTGTAATATTCTCAAAAATTAATCGTAGTTGATGTACTTCGGCAGATTTATATTTAAACTCTGTTAAATACGCTTTTAAGCCCTCAAAGAAAGCAGAATCACCTATGTAATTTCGCAACATGTGCAAAACAGTTCCTCCTTTGTTGTAACTTATCAAGTCAAACATATCTTCTTTGTCAGCATACTCAAAACGGACCAAATGTTTATCGTTGTTTTGACCATTCAAATAGGCCTCATTTACATCAAACAAATGCATGCTTGCATTGGCTTTTCCATATTTGTACTCTCTCCACAAATATTCACTATAATTTGCAAAAGATTCATTTAAAGTTATATTAGACCAACTTTCTGAAGTTACTAAATCTCCAAACCAATGATGAAATAACTCATGAGCAATTGTATTTTCTTGACTATTTTCATCTATTAATTGCCCTGGTTTTTGATATGCTTGTTCCCCATGAATTACCGCAGTTGTATTCTCCATCGCTCCTGAAACATAATCTCTACCTACAATCTGACTGTATTTATTCCAAGGATATTCAACCCCTAATAAATTAGAGAAAAATTCCATCATTTCTGGTGTTAAACCGAAAATATCTTTTGCATAAGGTGCGTATTGTTTTTCTACATAATAATTTACTGGAATATTTTTGTAAGAATCTTTTATAATTTCGTACTCACCTATCCCCATAAAAAAAAGATACGGCGCATGTTTTTGATCCATTTTCCAATAATCTGTTCTGTTTGCTCCCTTTGTACTTTGATTGATTAGTTTTCCATTAGAAAGTGTTACAAATTTATTAGGAACAGTAATGTAAATTTCTTGAGTTGTTTTTTGATTTGGTGCATCTATGGTAGGAAACCAACAACTATTTGCCTCTGTTTCTCCTTGAGTCCAGATTTGAGTTGGTTTTTTTTTGTCGGAACCATCAGCATTGATAAAATAGAGTCCTTTTGCTTGTTTAATTGCGGCACTTCCTTTTTGCTTCACTTTTTCTGGACGTGCAGTATACTTTATATAGACTGTAAACTCTTCTTCTTTTTTATACTCTTTTGGTAACTTTATATAGATTTTAAAATCATCGTAATTATATTCTAATTTTTGATTATTTGAAGAAACTTGGTCAATAATCATTGCTTTTGCATCTAAGGTGATTAGATTTGTTGCATAAAAATGAGGTTTTGCAGTAATCCAAGCTTCACCATTTAATTGCTTCTTAGCAAAATTAAAATCAACTTTTAATTTTGTGTGAACTAAATCATGAATTTTCTCTCTCTCTGGTCTATAAGAGTTATAAGTCTGAGAAAAACCCACAAAACTAAACATTAATATTAGTAACAATAAAAACTTTTGAATCTTCATAAAAATCATTTACATGTACCTCAAAAGTAAGAAATATATATGTTGAAGCTGTTAATGACTCGTTAAATTCAAAAGGCGGACTAAAGCAAAACAGAAAAGCTATAATCTTTTAAAAAAATTATAGCTTTTTAAAAAATAAAGGATATTTAATATTAATTAAAAACAGCATTAAATTGTTCTAAATTAAGATTTCTAGCATCAAATTTTACAGCATTCATCATTTCAATAATTTTTGCTGGATTCATCTTATTTCCTAATAACCTTGCAACTCCTACTCCTGCTTTTTTTCCATATCCAAATACGATTACTTCATCAATAGAAGCTGTATTTCCTTTATAAAAAATAGTTGTATGCACTCCTTTTGCCTTCATAGACATTAAAGTTTTATACTCTTTGTTATTTTTAAAAATACTTTTTAGTTTCGCTTTTTCCTCATCATACATCTCTTCCTTTCCTTTAATTGGTCGAGCAATAACGCTTATTTTACGAATACTTTTTAAGGTTGTTTTTACATCATCTGAAACTTCCTCTGATTTTAATTGTAAAAAGCTGGTAGGAATATCAACAGCTATAAATCCTGTTTTTTCTTGACTTTCAACTAAATATTCTTGTAATGTTTTTTCATTTTCACATGAATAAATCATTAAAAAAAAGGTTAAAAGTGAAAATATATTAGTTATCTTTTTCATAGCATAGTTATTTTAAAAAAGTAGATTTCACGAATACTTGGTTAAATATTTCATTCTTTATTTTGCACAAAGGTATCTGCTAATTCAGATATTTTATTAATGTCTATAACACCTGTTAATGAAACGATTACAGCTTCTGAAGCTTTGTTTGTTTTTTTACTGAGTCCCTTTATAAACATTAAAACCTCGCTTACATAATCTTTACTTTTTGAAGCCTTGACATAAATTTTAACACGTGAATCGTCTTCCTTTATTCGCATTAACTGAGTTAAGTTTTCTTTTTTAATAGAGGTATTCACCATAACTTCCATTTTGTTTGCAACCTCAGAATCATTCGTAGAAAACATTTTAAACTCTTTTAAATTTTGAATCATCTGAAAGACTTTCATTCCTTCATTGTCGTCTATTTTTAAATTTTTAAATTTTGAGATTAATTCAAAAGCATCTTTAGTAACAATCACCATATCTACATCATTTAAATCTTCTAAAGAATCAAAAAATGATTGTGCATTTGACATTATTGGTGATACTATTAATGCAATTAATACTATTATTTTATTCATAATTGATGTATTTACTATGTCTTACTTGTTTTTATTTTACTGTATTTTTTTCTGTATTTTCATACACATATAAACTACTTACTGCTACTTCTCCTTTTTTAAGGTTTAATGACAACAATCTTAAGCCTTTACTTATTTGCTCAAACTGTTTTTTTGCTTGATGTCTTTTATATGCTTGTTCACCAATAAATATACTAAACAAAAGTACTATAGATGCTGCTATAGAAAACCATTTAACGGTGCTTTTTTTAAATTTCTTAGGTTCTAATTCGATTGTTTTTGCAAATGTTTCATCTTTGGTATTCGCAAAATAACTAAACAGATATGCGTACTCTAATAAATGTGGGGGAACAATACCTTCTTTAAAATATTTTCTTAAAGTTTTCTCATCGTGCAAAGTAGTTTCTGCATTTAAATATTTTTCTACTAATTTCTCTATGTTAGCTAACTCCATAGTTGTGTTTTTTAATAAGTGCTTCCCGTATAGTTTTTCTAGCTCTAGATAATGCGACCCTAACTGCTGTTGGTTTCATCGCTACCATTTTACATATTTCATCAAAATCATATTGCTCAATATCTCTTAACTGAATAATAGTTTTTTGTTGTAATGGTAGGTTTTCAATCAATACATGAACTAGGTTTACACTGTCTTGATCTTCAACTTTTTTATCTAAAGGTGTTTCTTTTTCTTTATAATTTGTATGAACTAATGTTAAATTACTTGCCTGTTTAGACTTTAAGCGATCATAACAATAATTTTTTGTCATGGTCATTGCAAATGCTTCAATATTTTTATAATCAGAAATTTTCTCTTTGCTTTTCCATAATTTAAATAACAATTCTTGGGTAGCATCTTCAGCTTCTTCTCTTGAAATCAAGAGCCTTTTTGCTAATCTAAAGACCTTGTCTTTGAATGGTGAAACCATTTTTAAAAAGTCTGGTTGATTCATTTTCAGGGGTTTATTTATTGTGCTATAAACTCATAACAGCTACTTTTTTTTTATAAAGTTTACATATTATAGACGAAGTAGAAGATATGTTGTTACAAATATCTTAAAATTAATACGAATTCTATTTATATTGCGTTTTTATTAGATTAATATTTATTCACATTTCATGAAAGAACTGACAAAAATATTCCTAGTCACAATCGTATTAACCTTATTTTTTAATTGTTCAAAAGACGATAATTTAATTCCAAAAGATATAGAAATTCAAAATTTTGTATGGAAAGGAATGAATGCCTATTATCTCTGGCAAGGTTCAAAACCTGATCTAGCAGATACTCGATTTTCTTCACAATCTGAATTAAATGATTATTTAAATGGGTATGCTAGTCCTGAAGAAATATTTGGATCATTGCTTTTTCAACCAGGGGTTATAGATCGTTTTTCATGGATAGTCGATGATTATATTGCTCTAGAAAATTCCTTTCAAGGAATTAATTTAACTACAGGAATGGATTTTGGGTTAAATCGTTACCATAATAGTTCTTCAAATGTTTACGGATATATTAGATACATCATACCAAATTCTAGTGCAGCAGAAAATTCTTTAGAACGTGGAATGATTTTTAATACTATAAACGGAACTCAACTTACAGACAGTAATTATCAAAATTTGTTATTTAACAGTAATACCAGTCTAAATGTTGGTTTTGCAAATTTTAATAATGGTAACCCAACGGCAAATGGAACTACTATTTTAGTATCTAAAGAACAAGTTGCTGAAAATCCTATTGCCAATTCTAAGGTTATTACTGAAGGAACTCATAAAATTGGATATTTATTATACAACCAATTTTCTAGTTCATATGATGCTGAACTAAATAACGTATTTAATTTATTTAATACCGAAAATATAAATGAGTTAATTATAGATTTAAGATATAATGGTGGAGGTTCTGTTAGAACAGCTACCTATTTAGGCAGTATGATTACTGGACAATATACAGGGCAGTTATATTCTAAAGAAGTATGGAATGATAAAGTTCAAGGAGCTTTTAGTGCCGAAAGGTTTTTTAATTATTTTACTAATGAAATAAAAAAAACAAATGAGGAGGGAACTATTATTTTTCAAGAATCTATAAACAGTTTAAACCTTTCTACTGTGCATTTTATAGTTTCAAGGAGCACAGCATCGGCATCAGAATTGGTAATTAATTCTTTAAGACCTTATATAGATGTAAAAATAATTGGAACCACTACTGTTGGTAAACAAGTAGGTTCTGTTACTTTGTATGATTCTGATAATTTAACTAGAAATGGAGAAAATTTAAACCCTAATCATACCTATGCAATACAACCTCTTGTTTTAGAAATTTCTAACAAAGACAATCAAAATGAGCCAAATGGTTTTATTCCTGGGATCACTTTACCAGGAATAGAAATTGAAGAAACACCAGGAAATTTAGGGATTTTGGGAGAGCGTTCAGACCCGTTATTAGATAGAACTGTACAATATATAACGACAGGTTCTAAAGGAATTTCAAAAAATGTTCATCTAAAGTTTTCTGAAATTTATAATTCTAAATTAGGGACTCCTGCAGGTAATACCATGTACTCGGAGTTTAAAGAATAATATAAATTTACAAAAATGTAAAAAAACTTATTTAAAAACTAGATTTTTTGAATCTCTTTATTGTGGCCTGTTATTTTCTAATCCGAGTGCAATTTCTTTATCAGTTAAAAAATCTGGTCTAAACTCACTCATTAATTCTTCTTTTTTAGATTTTGCATATTCATAACCTGAGCTCCACCATTTACGCATTAAAACTTCATCAAAAACTAAAGAATTTGTGGTTAAAACAGTAGGAGTATAATATAGATTTAACTTAACACCTTTGTTTTTTGCAGCTAATTTACCAATAGTAATATTATGTCTTTCTACGTTTGTTAACATAAAATCAAAGACATCGAATAGTAATGAAAAAGGATTTTTTGCAGGCAATCTATTGAACTGTGTGACCTCAGTTTCTAAAATTATTGCATCTATTTCTGTGGCTCCTCTAATAATTGCTTCTCTAATAGGCACCAAAGAACCAAAACCTCCATCTGCATATTGACAATTATTTTTTTCCAACAAACTCATAAAAGGAACATAATTGCAAGAACCCCAAATCCAATCACAAAAATCATCATAAGTACACTCATCTATAGTTTTATATTCTATTTGATTTGTTGTTAAGTTTGAAACTGTTACGACAACATTTTTATTCTTTACTCTAATTTCATGATACATTTCTTTGGTAATATGTTTTTTAATTAAAGTTCTTAGGTTTTTACTTTCTCCAAAAGTTTTTCTTCCGTTTAAAAAGTTCCAAAGGGTATTTAAGTGACGAATACTTATCACTTTTTCTCCATCAATTTTTTTAATTTTAAAGGGATTGTTACTAAAAATAGTTTTCTGATTTACATTCGTGTACAACTTTTTTAAATCATCTAATTTTCCTAATGCTAAATGAGAAACCATTAAGCTACCTGTAGAAGTCCCAATAAAAATATCATATTCTTTATTTTCATTCTTGATTAAATATTGGGCAACTCCACCTGCAAATGCTCCTTTACTTCCACCTCCAGAAATTACCAATGCTTTTTTCATTATCTTAAAATGATTTGTTTAATTTAGTCTTATAAAAGTATCAAAAATGAAAAGAATAATCCTATTTATTTTCGCTTTCTCAATTTTTCTTTCTTGTAAGAAAATTTATCAACCTAGAGAAATCAATTCTATTTTTGTAAAAGAGTTTAAAATGGACAGCATTAGCATTCGTGCAATTCAAATAATTGACAAGGACAATGTTGCTTATGCCAGCGAAAATGGGCAAATTGGCTTCTTTGGAAAAGAAGAAAAACCAATATATATGCCAAAATACCAAAATTCTATAACTCCAAATTTTAGAAGTATCGCATTTAATGGTAATAATTACTTTGCACTTTCTATTGGAAATCCTGCTTTATTATATAAAGTATCAGAAAAAAAAGTAAACTTAGTATATTCCGAAAACAATGAAAAGGTATTTTATGATTCAATGCATTTTTTTGATGACAACCTACATGGGATTGCAGTAGGAGATCCTACAGAAGATTGTGCCTCCATAATAGTAACCAATAATGGTGGGGAATTTTGGAATAAATTGTCTTGTAAAAATTTACCAAAATTTGAAGAAAATGAAGCTTTTTTTGCGGCTAGCAACACAAATATTAAGACAATTGGAAGCACAGTTTGGATTGCTTCAGGAGGTAAAAAAGCGCGTATATTAAGATCGGAAGATTATGGTCATTCGTGGCAAATTTTTACGACTCCAATCATCCAAGGAAACGGTTCGCAGGGGATTTATTCTATTGATTTTTCTGATAAAAAAAATGGAATTATCATTGGTGGAGATTATTCCAAACCATTAGAAAATAAAGCAAATAAAGCAATTACTAAAGATGGTGGAAAGACCTGGACATTAATTGCTGATAATCAAAACCCTAATTACAAAAGTTGTGTACAATATGTTCCAAACACCAATGGTAAAGAAATTTTTGCTGTTGGTAAAACAGGGATTTCTTATTCTAATGATGCAGGTTTTTCATGGAAAGAGGTCTCAAATGATAGTTATTACGCAATTCAATTTGTAGATAGAAATACCGCATGGTTATCTGGTAATAATAAAATTGGAAAGTTAATTTTAAAGTAAAATGAATAAATTTTTTTCGTTATTATTTGTTGTTTGCCCAGGATTACTTACATGCACTAATCAATCTAAAGTTAGTTGGAGTTTTAATTGTAAAACTTCTAGTTTTGAACAGTTAGAAAAATTAAGATATTTAAAGAAACTATTTTCAATTGAATTGCCAAAAACATGGAATACAAATTTTTATTACGACTCCCTTCAATCTTCAATCTTCAATTTACAGAACAGTTACAACAAAACAATTAACAGAAACCTTCCTTTTAGACATAACCAACGTCAAATAAAACATTAAATTTGACAATGCTTTTAAAATAAAACAACAGCGTGACGATTTATCTAAAAACCTTATTAAAGTAAAATCAGAAGAAACAACATTACTTAAGAATCCCTCATATTAAAGAATTTCGAAAGAAAAAAAAAGGAATTATAATTATCACGTGGGTCATTTTTTTATCAAAATAAACGAGCAACATTTTATACATGCAAAAGCAGAAGTTTATGGAGATTAATTAATCAATAATAGATTATGTGAAGGTTTTGAACTAATAGGTAAAATTAAATTAATTTAACAAAATGATTGAAAAAAAACACATAACCAATAGGTTTATAAAATACGTTACTATAGACACAGAATCAGATCCAAATAATCCTGCTTTTCCAAGTACAGAAAAGCAATGGAATTTAGCAAAAATTCTAGTTGAAGAACTGAAACAAATTGGGATGAAAGAAATAGATTTAGATAAAAATTGTTATATAATGGCAACGTTGCCAAGTAATATTGAGTATCAAGTTCCTACAATTGGTTTTATCGCTCATATGGATACAAGTCCAGATTTTACTGGAGCAAATGTTAAACCTCAAATTATTGAAAATTACCAAGGAAATGATATCGTTTTAAATAAAGAGAAAAATATTATTTTATCTCCCGATTATTTTGACGATTTGTTGCAATACAAAGGTCAAACTATAATAACTACAGACGGAACAACGCTTCTTGGAGCAGATGATAAAGCTGGTATTACAGAAATCATTTCTGCCATGGAATATCTAATTCAGCATCCAGAAATTAAACACGGTAAAATAAGAATTTGTTTTACACCTGACGAAGAAGTTGGCAAAGGAGCTCATTTATTTGATGTATCAAAATTTGGAGCAGAATGGGCTTACACAATGGACGGGAGTCAAATTGGTGAACTAGAATATGAAAATTTTAATGCTGCTGGAGCTAAAATTACAATTACAGGTAAAATTGTACATCCAGGTTATGCAAAAGGAAAAATGATAAACTCTTTACTAATTGCAAATGAATTTATTGCAGCGCTTCCATCAGATGAAGTTCCGGAAAAAACTGAGGGTTATGAAGGTTTTTTTCATTTACATGATGTAAATGGAAATGTAGAAGAAACAATCTTAGAATATATTATTAGAGACCATGACTTTGACCTCTTTGAAAAGAGAAAGAAAATTATTAAAAAAATTGTTACGGATTTTAATGAAAAATATCATCAAGAAGTCGTTACTATTAAAATTATTGATCAATACTTTAACATGAAAGAAAAAATAACACCTGTCATGCACATTGTAGAAATTGCGGAAGAAGTTATGAAAAACATAGGAATTACACCTTTAATAAAAGCAATAAGAGGTGGTACAGACGGTTCTCAATTATCTTATAAAGGATTGCCTTGTCCTAATATATTTGCTGGCGGACATAATTTTCATGGTCGTTTTGAGTATGTACCAGTAGAATCAATGATAAAAGCTACTGAAGTTATTATCGGAATTGTACAAAAAGTTTCAAAAAGATCATAAAAAAAAGCCTTTAGTAAACTAAAGACTTTTTGCAGAATAGCCTTAGCCATCTTGTAAACATATTATTGACAAAGCCCCTAATCTTTATCAAAGAATAATATTACTACTACAAACTTAAACAATATCTTTTAATCTTACAAAGAAATATTTAACATAATTCTGGTTTCTTTCCTTTTACATTCTTAAAAAAATTATAAAACACTTCAAAATCTTTACTTTTATTAACTGTTGTATAGTAGGGCTTTGAAATTTTTATTTTCTTATTTTCAAAATCTAATGTAGCCATTACTATAGGAACATTTGCTCCTTTAGCAATATAATAAAAACCAGTTTTCCACTTTTCTACTTTTTTTCTTGTTCCTTCTGGTGAAATACCAAGTTTAAATTCATCTTTAGAATTAAAAATACTGATAATTGAATCGACTAAATTGTTACTTTTATTTCTATTAACAGGTGTTCCTCCTAATTTTCTAAAAAAAATGCCAAAAGGTGGCTTAAATAAAGAGCTTTTTCCAATAAAATGAATCATCGTTCCTGAAGCCATTCTAGATAAGATTGCAATCGGAAAATCCATCCAACTTGTATGAGGTGCTGCAATGACAACATACTTTTTTATATCCTTAGGAAAATCATTTTCTAATTTCCAACCTAAAACTGTGAATAAAATAATTCTTGCAATTCTTTTCATAAATATAATAGACATAGACGTTTATAAAATCTTTCTTTAAAGGTTTTATTTTTGTAATTAAAAGGCCTAAATTTATGAACTTAAATTGACATGATGAACGAATTAATTACTTACTTCTTAATTGCAATTGTTTTTGCTGCAGTTAGCTTTTATATTGGCAAAATACTAACAAAATTAACTTCAGAGAAAGAGAAGGCTACTTTAGAAGAACGTGCCTCTTTAATTGAACAATCTAAAGAAATTTTAGATATTAATTTTGATAAATTACAAAAAGAGCTAAAACAAGTTCAGGAGGAGAAAGAAAATTTAAGCATCTTAAATACAAGACAAGACTCTGAGTTATTAAATTTAAACCAGAAATTAAATGAGAATAAAAAGGAAGTAGAAAAGTTACAAGATAAATTCACAAAAGAGTTTGAAAACTTAGCAAACAAAATACTAGAAGAAAAATCGACTAAATTTACCAAACAGAATAAGGAAAACATTCAAACGATACTCAACCCTTTAAAAGAGAAGATTGAAAATTTTGAAAAGAAAGTTTCTGAAAACCAGGAAAAGAGCACTGGCATGCACGCTGCATTAAAAGAACAACTAACTCATTTAAAAGATTTGAATAAACAAATGAGTCAAGAAGCTATAAATCTAACAAATGCTTTGAAAGGAGACAATAAAACTCAGGGAGATTGGGGAGAAGCACAATTAGAAATATTGTTAGAAAAAGCTAATTTAACTAAAGACATACACTTTTCTACACAGGGTGGATATAGAGATGAAGAAGGGCGTTTAAAAAAACCAGATTTTATCATCAACCTTCCAGAAAACAGACATTTAATAATTGACTCTAAAGTCTCCTTAACTGCTTATGAAAATTATTTTAGTGCTAAAAATGAGGATGAAAAAGAAGTGTATTTAAAAAAACATGTAGAAAGTATCCGTAAGCATTTTAAAGAGTTAGGAGATAAGAAATACGATGCTCTTTACGAAATTAACTCTCCTGATTATGTCTTAATGTTTGTACCAATTGAACCCGCATTGCTCATTGCATTGAATAAAGCAAATAATTTATACTTAGAAGCTTTAGATAGAAATGTTGTTTTAGTCTCTACCTCTACTCTTCTGGCAACTTTAAGTACTGTTTCATCGATTTGGAGACAAGAAAATCAAAAAAGAAATGTTATAGAAATCGCAAAACAAGCAGGAGCTTTGTATGATCAGTTTGTAAATTTAACAGACGATTTGATAAAGGTTGGAAACCAATTAAAAACGGTACAAGGAAGTTATGATACTTCTATGAAAAAACTTACTGGAAGAGGAAACTTAATTAAGAAAGTAGAAAGTATAAAAAAATTAGGTGCAACAACCTCTAAAAATTTAAATCAGAATTTATTGGACAGAGCTATTCAAGATGACTAGATAAGTATGGTGTTGCTATTTTGATATATACTTCAAAAAAATTTTAACAAAAAAAAGCATCACGAAATAAAGGTGATGCTTTTTTATATTTAAACAGTTCTAAAGGTTAAAGTTACATTACAAATAATCTTCTGTGAGACATCATATTTGAAACTCGCTCTCCTATTTCATGCAAAGCCTCATCATTGTCTGCATTTTGTATAGCTTCATCAATAAATCCTACTACAGCTTCCATATCAGATTCTTTTAATCCACGAGTTGTGATTGCTGGTGTACCAACACGAATACCAGAGGTCACAAAAGGGCTTTTATCATCAAAAGGAACCATGTTTTTATTTACAGTAATATCTGCTTTACCTAGAGCAATTTCTGCATCTTTTCCTGAAATGTTTTTATTACGTAAATCGATTAACATCATATGATTGTCTGTACCGCCGGAAATTAAATCATAGCCTTTATCTACAAATACTTTTGCCATAGCAGCAGCATTTTCTTTCACTTGAATTTGATATTCTAAAAATTCATCTGTCAATGCCTCCCCAAAAGCAATTGCTTTCGCAGCAATAACATGTTCTAAGGGTCCTCCTTGATTCCCAGGAAAAACAGCAGATTGAAGTAAAGATGACATTTTCTTTAATTTTCCACTTTTTAAAGTTTCTCCAAACGGATTGTCAAAATCTTTTCCAATCATGATCATTCCTCCTCTTGGTCCTCGCAACGTTTTGTGTGTAGTGGTCGTTACGATATGACAATGAGGCATAGGATCGTTTAAAATACCTTTAGAAATCATTCCTGAAGGATGAGAAATGTCTGCTAACAAAACAGCTCCAACACTATCTGCAATCATTCTAAAGCGTTTAAAGTCGATATCTCTTGAATATGCAGATGCTCCAGCAATAATTAAATTTGGTTGTTCTTTTGTTGCAGTTGCTTGTATTTTGTCATAATCTAGTACACCTGATTCCTTTTCAACACCATAAAAAGATGTTTTATATAATTTACCGGAAAAATTTACAGGAGATCCGTGAGTTAAATGACCACCATGTGATAAATCAAATCCTAAAATTTTATCTCCAGGCTTTAAACAAACCGAAAAAACTGCAGTATTTGCTTGAGAACCGGAATGAGGCTGAACATTAACATATTCTGCACCAAATAATTCTTTAGCTCTATCAATTGCTATTTGCTCAACAATATCAACAATTTCACAACCGCCATAATAACGCTTTCCAGGATATCCTTCAGCATATTTGTTAGTTAAAACAGACCCTTGAGCTCTCATTACTTGATCGCTTACAAAGTTTTCAGAAGCAATTAACTCTAAACCATTTAATTGTCTTTCTTTTTCTTCCTCTATAAGGTCAAAAATTAAATTATCTTGTTGCATTTTGTGTGTGTATGGATTAAGTTTTACAAAAATAATAAAAATGAATATTGAATTTCATAACTTTTACGTATTATTTTTTATTTCTATTAACAATTGTAAAATATTAAAAAAAAGAGTGTTAAAAATAAATTATTGATGATAATTCAATATTAAAAAGAGAAAAAATTGCCTAGCTTTGAGTAAAAAATAAAACATGATAATAACTGCAAATAATCCAAAAAGAAAATCTTGGCTAAATGTATCAAATGAGTCAGATTTTCCAATACAAAATATTCCTTTTGGAGTTTTCATCACAAGTGATGATATTATTACTATCGGAAGTAGAATTGGAGATTATGCAATTGATCTAGGAGCCTTTCATCAACTTGGATATTTTGAAGGAATTCCGCTTACAGATGATCTTTTTTTACAAGATAACTTGAATGATTTTATTGCTGATGGAAGAAAGACATGGCGATTAGTCCGTAATAGAATTGCTGAAATTTTTGACGTTACAAATGGAAAACTTCGTGACAATGCTATTCATAAAGAAAAGATAATTTTTAGAATGGATGAGGTAGAAATGTTACTACCTGTTGCTGTTGGAGATTATACAGATTTTTATGCCAGTAAAGAACATGCAACAAATGTAGGGTCTTTGTTTAGAGACCCAAAAAATGCACTGTTACCAAATTGGCTTCATGTCCCTATCGGTTATCATGGTCGAAGTTCTTCTATTATTCCTTCTGGAACAAACATTACAAGACCTTATGGACAAACAAAGCCACCTCAAGGAAGTAATACACCTGGTTTTGCACCAACAAAACTATTAGATTTTGAACTTGAAATGGCATTTATTACTACCGATGCAAATGTTCTAGGAGAGAGAATACCTATTGAAGAAACTGAAGAATATATTTTTGGATTGGTTCAATTTAACGATTGGTCTGCAAGGGATATTCAAGCTTGGGAATATGTTCCTTTAGGGCCATTTTTAGGAAAAAATTTTGCCTCTACAATTTCACCTTGGATTGTAACCTTAGATGCTTTGGAGCCTTTTAGAGTTGACAACCCTAAACAGGTCCATGAGCCACTTTCTTACTTAAAACAAGAAGGAAAAGGAAGTTATGATATTCATTTACAAGTAGGTATTCGACCTGAAAATGGAGAAGAAACTGTAGTTGCTAATTCTAATTTTAAATACATGTATTGGACTATGGCACAACAATTAGCTCATCATACCGTAAATGGATGTCCAGTTGAAGCTGGAGATATGATGGGTTCAGGAACAATATCAGGACCAACAAAAGATAGTTATGGTTCTATGTTAGAATTGACTTGGAGAGGACAAAATCCAATTAAATTAAAAGATGGTACAACCCGTCGATTTATAAATGATAATGATACAGTAATCATGCGCGCTCACTGTAAAAATGACCAAGTTCGTATTGGTTTTGGAGAGTGTATTGGTACAATATTACCTGCTAAAAGGTAATAGTTAATGAAGTTATTACTGCTTATTGATTGGTATATTTGTGCACCGTTAAAAAGTTTATTTTCATATAAAATTAGTGTAATTAATTATTTATCTATATCGATTTTTTGAATAAAATGCCATAAATTTGTAGCTTTTAGTAAACTTGTTAAGTTAATTCTGTAATAAATCATTAAAAGGGATGTCAAACGTAATGAATGATAGGCTACAATACATAGAAAAAGAGATTTCTCAATTAAGAAATCAATTGCAAAATCACAAACTTTATAAAAGTTTAAATAACATAGACGATATAAAAGTTTTCATGGAAAATCACGTATTTGCTGTATGGGATTTTATGTCTCTTTTAAAAAATCTTCAAATAAATCTTACAACAGTTCAAACACCTTGGACCCCACCAAAAAACCCAATTTTATCAAGGTTTATAAATGAAATCGTTCATGGAGAAGAAAGTGATATTAATGAATTAGGAATCCCCAAAAGTCATTTTGAAATGTATTTGGATGCCATGTTGCAAGTCGATGCAACTACGGATAAAATTAATTCTTTTATACAACTTATTGAATCAGGTAATTCAGTTGAATATTCATTAAACCAAATAAATATAGACAGAAAAGTGGCTGATTTTGTGAAATTTTCATTTTCAATCATTGAAACAAACAAACCACACCTTGTGGCCTCAGCATTTACGTTCGGTAGAGAAGACGTTATCCCAGACATGTTTATCGAAATTCTAAAAAATTCTGATTCTGAAAACAACTTGTACAATAAACTTACTTATTATCTAGAACGCCATGTTGAACTGGATGGAGACGAACACGGTCCTCTCTCTCTTAAAATGATCTCAGAGTTATGTGGAAATGAGGATCAAAAATGGCAAGAGACATTGACTATTGCAAAGCAATGTTTAGAGAAAAGAATTGAACTTTGGGATGGAATTAACGATTTAATTCAAAAAGAAAAAACACACTCTAATCTTTGTGAAAAATAAGTATGAATGGTTTTAAAGATCGTTTATATTTCACTTAAGAAATTTATACGCTACTAAATAATAAAAGCTCAAGTTTTAACTTGAGCTTTTATTATTTGTATTAAACCCGATATAAAATAAAAGGTTTAAAATTTATTTTATTCTTTATTTTATTCTTTATTGAATTTTAGTAAAGAATAACTATGCTTTAAAGACCATTTTACGCATACGTAAGCTTTCTGGAGTCACTTCTAAGTACTCATCACCTTTAATATACTCCATACATTCTTCTAAAGAAAAATCTGTTTTAGGTGCTATTTTCATTGCTTCATCTGTACCAGATTTACGCATGTTTGTTAATTGCTTTCCTTTGATAAGGTTAACCCCCATGTCATCAGATTTGCTATTTTCTCCAACAACTTGTCCAACATAAATTTCTTGATTAATATCTATAAAGAAACGTCCTCTATCCTGTAATCTATCAATTGCATATGCAGTAGCTTTCCCAGCTGCAGAGGAGACAATAGCTCCTTTAATATCTTCAGAGAAATCACCTTTATAAGGTCCGTATTCACTAAATCTATGATTGATAATTGCAGTACCTGCTGTTGCTGTTAGAATTTTATTACGTAAACCTATCAAACCTCTAGAAGGTATTGTAAATTCTAGATGTTGTAAATCTCCTTTTGGTTCCATTACCAATAAATCTCCTTTACGCAAGGAAACCAAATTAATTGCTTTTGAAGCAACATCTTCTGGAACATCGATTGATAATGTTTCGTAAGGTTCTGATTTCACTCCATCAATATCTTTTATAATTACTTGTGGTCTTCCCACTTGTAACTCATATCCTTCTCTACGCATTGTTTCAATTAATACTGATAAATGAAGAACTCCACGTCCGAAAACGTTAAATTTATCTTCACTGTCTGTAGTATCTACACGTAAAGCTAGATTTTTCTCCATTTCTTTAAACAACCTGTCACGTAAATGACGTGATGTTACAAATTTCCCTTCTTTACCAAAGAAAGGTGAATTGTTAATCGTGAACAACATACTCATAGTAGGTTGATCGACCTCAATTCTTGGCAATGCTTCTGGATTTTCTATATCTGCAATAGTGTCTCCAATTTCGAACCCTTCTAAACCAGTAATCGCACAAATATCACCACTTCTAACTTTATCGGTTTTGGCTTTACCCATCCCTTCGAATACATGTAATTCTTTAATTCTTACTTTTTTAGTAGAACCGTCAGCCTTACATAACATATAATCTTTACCTTCTTGTAAATCACCTCTAAAAACACGTCCAATTGCAATACGTCCTGTAAAAGCGGAAAAATCTAATGATGTTATTTGCATCTGAGGAGAACCTTCTCTATAAGGAGCTTCTGGAATAGACTCTATAACTGCATCTAACAAATCTAAGATATTATCTTTAGGGTCTTGCCAATCTGTAGACATCCACCCATTTTTTGCTGAACCATATATAGTTGCAAAATCTAATTGATCTTCAGTTGCTTCTAGAGCAAACATTAAATCAAACACCTTTTCATGAACTATATCTGGAGTACAGTTTTCTTTATCTACTTTATTTACAACTACAATTGGTGTTAATCCTAGTTCTAAAGCCTTACCAAGAACGAAACGAGTTTGAGGCATTGGACCTTCAAAAGCATCAACTAATAATAAAACACCATCAGCCATTTTTAAAACACGTTCTACTTCTCCACCAAAATCGGCGTGACCAGGAGTGTCAATCACATTAATTTTTACACCTTTATAGTTTACAGAAACGTTTTTAGAAAGAATGGTGATTCCTCTTTCTCTTTCTAAGTCGTTATTATCTAATAATAAATCAGTACGTTCTTTACGATCGTCTAATATTTTAGCTTGATCTATAATTTTATCTACTAAAGTTGTTTTACCGTGATCTACGTGGGCAATAATTGCGATGTTTCTTATTGATTGCATTTGTAATTTCTTAAATTTCGTGCAAAAGTAATTGTTTATATATAATTTACAGCAATTCTAGTATGTTTTTTTAATTTCACAAGAAATTATCAGTTGCTAGAAAGTGTGTAAAAAGTTTAAAGAACGATTTAAACGGAGTTAATTTTTAGATGATCTTCTTTTTTTACGCACATTTAATATTAAAAAAGAGAGGCCTTTCCAACTTCTCAAAATATAAATTTTAAAAACGACTTAAAAAGAGGGTGTTTTCTATTCTTTAAAATCTTCTTGAAATGCCGATGGTAAAATATCCGGTATCAATTTTATTAAAAGTGGAAGTAGCAGGGCTCCACCTGGCAACAAGAAGACTGCCAAGGAAGGGATTGCTTTACAAATATCTAACAATTGTATTTTAATCTTTTCTTTTTCTTCTTCTGATAAATTAGAATGAGTCGCTTTTTTAATAAGGAAAACAGCTTCTTTACTTTGTCTTAATTCTAAAGCAAGTCTTCGCTTATTTTTATGAAGTAAGGTTTTTATTTCTTCTATGCTAATCATTATAATTTTCTTCTCTTTCTTTCTGATTTTAAAAGATTTAACTCCCTACTTGTTTGTCCTACTACAGAAGTATTTTCTTCTGCTCTTCTAATTAAATAAGGCATAACATCTCTTACAGGGCCAAAAGGTAAATATTTTGCTACATTATACCCCTGACTGGATAAATTATAGCTAATATGATCACTCATACCAAATAATTGACCAAACCAAAGACGATTATCATTCTCTTTGATATTGTATTTTTTAGCCAAATCCATCACTAAATACGAACTTTCTTCATTATGAGTACCTGCAAAAAGCGCCATCTTTGGGTGCTTTATCATATATGTAATTGCTGCATTATAATTATCATCTGTGGCTTGTTTATCTTTACAAATTGGAGATAAATATCCTTTTTCTGCGGCTCTTTCTCGTTCTTTCTCCATGTATGCACCTCTCACAACCTTTATTCCAATATGAAAATCTTTTACCTTTGCTTTTTGATGTAATGCTTTCAGATAATCCATTCTATCATGTCTATACATCTGCAAAGTATTAAAAACAATGGACTTTTCTTTATTGTAAACTTCCATTAATTCTTCAATTAATTCATCAGCTGACTTCTGCATCCAACTTTCTTCAGCATCAATTAACAAAGGCACATTTTTTTTTACAGCAATTTTACAGACGGTATGAAAACGGACTACGACTCTATTCCATTCTTCCTGTTCTTCATTCGTTAATATTTTGCTCTCAGATACTTTTTGATATAAACTAAAACGACCAAATCCTGAGGGCTTAAAAACAGCATACGGTATTGATTTTTTTTCTTCACAAAAATTAATGATTCTTAAAATTTTTTCTAAAGCGCCATCAAAACTTATTTCTTCATCTTTGCCTTCTACAGAATAATCTAAAACACTATGTACATGTCCTTTTTTGTACATACTATCTATAACTGGTATACAATCATCCTCTGTAACACCTCCACAGAAATGATCAAAAACTGTTGAGCGAATTAAGCCTTCTATAGGCAAGTGAGCTTTTAAAGCAAAATTAGTAACTGCACTACCAATTCTAACCATTGGCTGGTTTTGTATCATTCTAAACAGGAAATATGCACGCTCTAATTGAGAATCAGATTTTAAAGAAAAAGCAACTTCTGTATTATCAAAGAGTTTCATAGGCTAAGGGAATTTAATAAAAACAAATATAGCTATTGAATGCCAATAATTAAATATTTTATTTTTAATTTGCACACTCAATATAATACACATGAAATCTATTCAAGCAGAAACGTATCCTGTTCATTTTCAAGGTATAGCATATAAAAAAATTTCTAATTTAATTAAGACTAAAGACTATTCTACCCTCTTTGTTTTGGTTGATGAAAATACTTTTGAGCATTGTTATCCTAAATTTACGGAAAATATAGATACGCAAAAGCGAATCGAAGTCATAAAAATTAAATCTGGAGAAATTAATAAAAATATAGAGACTTGTATTGAAGTGTGGAATGCTATTACTGAATTAGGAGGTGATAGAAAAAGTTTACTAATTACTTTAGGTGGTGGTGTTATCACTGACCTGGGCGGTTTTGTTGCCTCTTGCTTTAAACGTGGAATTGATTTTGTAAATATTCCAACAACATTATTATCTATGGTTGATGCCTCTGTTGGAGGAAAAACAGGGGTAGATTTAGGTGTTTTAAAAAATCAGATTGGATTGTTTGCAAATCCTGAAATGGTTATCGTTGACACTGATTATTTAACAACTGTTTCAGATAGAGAAATTAAGTCTGGTACTGCAGAAATCATTAAATATGGTATTACTTATGACGTGAAACTTTTTAATGAAATAAAACATAATAAGGAGCTGAAAATTAACGATTTAATATTTAGATCTATAGAGATAAAAAACAATGTTGTTCTAAAGGATCCTAAAGAACAAAATATTCGTAAAATTTTAAATTTCGGACATACTTTAGGTCACGCTATTGAATCTTTTTACTTAGAATCTGATGACAAAGAAAGTCTTACACATGGAGAAGCAATAGCTATTGGTATGGTTTGTGAAAGTTATATATCTTCTAGGTTACTGGGATTTTCTTTTGAAAAAGTCAACGAAATAAAAGAAGTCATTTTATCAATTTATAACAAAACGAACCTTTTACAAGAAGATTTTTCTTGTATTATGGAGTTGTTAAAACATGATAAGAAAAATGTAAACGGTCAAGTAAACTTTGTTTTACTAAACGATTACGAAGATTATAAGCTCGATTGTAAAGTTTCTAATGAACTAATCATTGAGAGTATGGAATTTTATAATATTTAATAAAAAAACTTTAAATTTTCTAATTGCTAGTTCTGCAGAGCATTCAAAAAGTCTTTTCAATTAATCTTAGTTACACTATAAATACTGACTTAAAACTCTCGCTTCCCAAACTCACTATCAATAAATTTTGATTTGTCTTTAGCTGCATTAAAACTGTAAGAGAGGTTTAACGAAAGCATGTCTACTTCATATACATAGTTTGTAGAAGTGTAAAATTGATTTGGTCTAGAAGTAGTAATTCGTTGCTCATTAGTTTTAAATATCCCCATATCAATATTTTGCCATTGAAAAGTTGCTATAAGTCTGTCATCTAAAAATTTCTTTCTAAATGTTAAGTTTGGAGAGTAAAAACGAGAATCTTCACCCATCGCTGTATTCCTATCAGACAAATAATTAAAAGTAAATTGCAATGTAGTATTTCTTGCAAAGCGATAGGTAGAGTTTAAATTAAAAGAGTAAATAGTTGATTTTGAATCTATATCATAATTTCTTTCAATCCCATCTCTGTGTCTAAAATTTAGAAGACCATCTATTGCATAATTATAAATATTTGCACCAATAAAATTTGTCCAATTTTCTGTAGGCTTTAAAGTTGCTCCAATTTCTAAACCAATTGAATTACTCTTACCAACATTTGAATAAACTCTATTAATGATACTATCAATTACTGCGCCATTTGCTTTATAAGCCAGTGTATTTACACGATTAATAACATTTTCTACATGTCTAAAATATGCGGTTGCATACATAGAATTCCCTCTTTTTAATTTCTTAGTAATTCCCAATTCAACTACATCAATAAATTCTGGTGATAAAGTATTATCTCCTTGTTCAAAAACTTCAGAATGCTCGCGTTCCGCGAAACTATTCATTTTGAAAGTCGTTGTTCTTTCAATTCTTTTACTGTAAGCTGTTTTAATATTTGTCTTGTCGTTAATTTTATATTGTAAAGATGCAGAAGGAAATAATTTTATAAAATCATACTCATACACATTTTCATTAGTATCACTTTTTAGAACTTCCTTATACTCTCTATCCATAGATTCTAGACGAACCCCAGCAGCATAATTCCATTTATTTTTTAAACCTGAAACTTGTGCATAACCAGAATGAATACTTCTTTTTAAACTTACATCACTAGAAAATTGTGGAACTTCAATCCCATCTCTCTCATAAACAAATTTTCCTGTATGATCTAAATCGCGAAATTGATACCCCATTTCTAGGGTTCCAAAAGAGAAGGGTTTCCATAGATAATCTAAATTAACACGTTTTCCATACAAAGGATTGTCATTGGTATTGTATTCTTTTTGATAAATAGTGGAATTATCAGGAAAACCAACATTATCATTTTCCGTAGGTCCACCTAAAAAGGTATATTCATATAATATGGAAGCTGAAATTTTAGATGTATTCTCAAATTGATGCGAATAATCAAAACTACCCAAGGCAAAATCACCTTTTCTAATTCTTAAATTATGGTTAAAATACGTAAACTCATACAAACGATTATTACTTCCTACAGTAGGAACTGCAGAATTATTATATACAATATCTGCCAATCTTTCTTTTGTTCTCTGACCAGCAAAAAAGCCCAAAGAATACGTGTCAGATTCATTTGGAGTGTATTCTATATTAAACCTCCCATTATAGGTAACTTCATCAAAACTACGCTCACCATCTGAAGGTAAAAAAGTTGTTTTATTTTCTGATGAGTTTACAATAAACATATCTCCCTCTCTTCTACCTGACTTATCGTTTCTTTGATAACTAGCTCCTAAAGAGATGTTCCAATTCTCTGTTCTTTTATTAAAAGTTGCATCAATACCATGTCTTTTTGCAGCTACTTTAGTCTCATAATTTTCTATAGAAGGAAATCCTCCACGAACATTGACTTGTACAAAAGTTCCATTAATAGCTCCTTTTCTTGTAATGATATTCAGAATCCCTGCTTTTCCTTCAGGATCGTATTTTGCGGAAGGTGCAGTAATTAACTCAACACTTTCTAGAGCATTCGCTGGCAATTGTGCTAAAAGTGAACTTGCATCTCCTTGCGTTGGCTTTCCATTAATTAAAACAGTAAATTCTTTACTCCCTCTGATACTTAATTCTCCCATACCATCAATCGATACTGAAGGCAAGTTCTTCACCACATCAACTGCATTGCCCCCAACCGAACTTTGATATTTTTTAACATCAAAAACTTGTCTATCAATTTTATGTAAAACTGTTTGTTTTTCTGTTTTAATAATTACTTCATTTAATTTATTTCCATTTCCTAAAACTAGTTTTATAATTCCTAAATCCTTTTTCTCTTGTTTTTTATTGACGACAATAAATTCAATTTTATTAATTTGATATCCAATAAAAGAAGCTTCTAAATAATAAGTTCCAGGTTTTATTTCAGAAATTAAAAAACGACCATCTTTACCTGTAATGACTCCTGTTATTAGCTTTTTATTATTTGATTGATATAGAGCTACAGTGGCATATTCTAAAGGGTAATTATCTTCTGCTGCTGTTATTTTCCCAATTAATTGAGCAGATACAAACTGAGTTGACATTAAAAAAACCAATAAATATAATTGTGCTTTAAGTTTCATAAAAAAGTTTGATAGAATTATTTAATATTAAAAAATATATTTAGTGTTTATATTAGACTAAACAAAAAAAGAAGGTTTAATTAAAAATGAAATTATTTTAAATAAAAAAAATCCCTCTCTAAAGAAGGATTTTTAAATATGTTTTAAACAATTCCTAAATTTTTTTAACTTTTACGGCATTCATTCCACGCATTCCTCTTTCTAATTCAAAAGAAACTTTGTCATTTTCAGCAATTTCATCAATCAAACCACTAACATGTGTGAAATATTTTTCATTATTTTCTGTATCAATTATAAAACCAAAACCTTTCGAAGTATCGAAAAATGAAACTTTTCCTTTTCTAACAGGATCTTCTTCTGGTAGATCTTCTTTTTTAGTTACTGAAATTTGAATATCTTCCAATTCATATTCAACTTTTAAATCTGGGTCTGGTGGAGTATCTGTTAGATTTCCATTGTGATCCACATATGCAAACTGAATACCAGCTGATCCATTCTCTTCTTTTTCGGCCTTTCTAGCCTCCATTTTTTTTTGTTTATCCAAACGTTTTTTTAAACGTTTTTTTTCTTTTTCACTTTTACTAAATGTTTGTTGCGATTTTGCCATTAAAAAATAATAGTTTTAAATTATTGCTTCTAAATAAGATAAAATACCTAACTGAAAATTCAAAATCAAACTAACGCTAACTAGTGCAATGACTGGAGTGTATTCTGCCTTATTTTGCAAATATAGTATTTATTCAGTAAATATTCTTCATTCAAATAGTGTAGATTTCAAAAAAGAAATAAAAGTTAATAACACTTTTTTTTTAGTTCGTATCTTTTATTGAAAAAAAGCAGCAATAAATTCTGCAACACAAGCTGGTTTCTCTTGCCCCTTAATTTCAACAACGCAAGAAAAAGTAACTTTAAAACCGTTATTAGAAATATCATCAATTTGATTAACACCAGAAATCATTCTTAACTCACTATTTACAGGAACTGGATTTGGAAAACGAACTTTATTCAATCCATAGTTCAACCCCATTTTTACACTTTTTATTGAAAAAGATTCTTCTAATAACTTAGAAATCATTGATACAGACATAAAACCATGAGCAATAGTGCTTTTAAAAGGACTCTCCTTCTCCGCTCTCTTTTCATCAACATGAATCCATTGTTTGTCTAAAGTGGCATTTGCAAAATCATTAATCATTTGTTGATTAATAGTATACCAATTTCCAATTGGTAATTGTTTCCCAATCATTAATCTAAATTCCTCAAAATTTTTAAATTCTAATGGTTTCATATCTTAGTTTTTGGTAAATAAATCGTCTTTAATTTTAGGTAACTGTAAATGAAATTTTACAGCAATCACTCTAATAATGACAATTACAGAGGCAGAAATTATAAAAATGATATTTTGAGCTACATTAAAGTAATTCAAGAACAAATAAGTCATTCCACCTGCTAGACAGGCTGATGCATATATTTCTTTTTCAAAAATTAGCGGAATTTTATTTGTTAAAACATCGCGTAATACACCACCAAAAACTGCAGAAATCATTCCCATTATGAGCGCTATAATCGGATTTAAATTAAATGACAACCCTTTTTCTAAGCCTAATAATGTAAAAACACTCAAACCAATAGTATCAAATAAAAACATGGTTTTACTTAAGTGTGCAATTTTACTCTTGAAAAGAAAAGTAAAAACAACAGCTACAAAAATTGTGCATAAATAATTTAAATCTCCAATCCAATTAATTGGATGTGCATCAATTAGTACATCACGTAGCATTCCTCCTCCAACAGCAGTAACAAAAGCGATGATAATAACTCCAAATAAATCAAAATTTTTATCAGAAGCCACCAAAGCCCCACTAATTGCAAAAGCAAAAGTTCCTAAAATATCTAAAATATAAATGAGTTCCATTTACACGGTAACTTCAGTGAATTTAATATTTAATTCTTTTTGGATTTCATGAATTTTCTCTAATTCTGACGGCAAAATAAAAGCAATTGAAACCCCTGTTTTTCCTGCTCTAGCCGTTCTTCCACTTCGATGTGTATAGTACTCTAATTGTTCGGGTAATTGATGATGAATAACAAATTCTAATCCACTTACATCTATTCCACGAGCAGAAACATCTGTAGAAACTAAATATTGTAAATTTTCTTTCTTAAATGCTCGCATTACTTTGTCACGTTCTTTTTGTTGCATATCACCTTCCAAAGCTGCCGTAGAAAAACCTTCTTCAATCAGGTAAGAGGCTAAGTTCTGAGCACCCGCTTTTGTTCTACAGAAAATAATTCCTCTTTGCGCTTGTCTCTTCTCTAAAAACGAAACAATATCATTTGTCTTTTCTTTTAAGGTTGTTTTTGTGAAATGATGACGAATATTAGAGTTGACTAAAGAACTTCTATTTATTTCTACTCTAGGAGCATTAGAATCCATATACGTCTTTACAATCCTCTTAATTTCATCTGGCATTGTAGCTGAGAACAACCACGTTTTTCTATCCACTTTTGTAGTAAACTTTAATATTCTATTTAAATCTTGTTTAAAACCCATGCTTAGCATTTCGTCGGCTTCATCTAAAATTACAGTTTTAACATGGCTTATGTCAACACTTCCACGTTCAATCAAATCGATTAACCTTCCTGGAGTTGCAACAACAATATGCGTGGTTCTTTTAAGATTATTCATTTGACGGTCTATTTTTTCTCCACCAAAAACAGCTTCTACAAAAATTTTATCTTCCCTAAACTTAGTAAATTTAAATAATTGTTTTTTAATTTGCTGAACGAGCTCTCTAGTAGGCGATAAAATTAATGCTTGTATATCATCAGAACTAGCGTCAATATGATGTAAAACTGGTAAGCCAAAAGCTGCTGTTTTACCCGTTCCTGTTTGTGCTAAGCCAATAAAATCTGTAGCAGATTTCAATAAAACAGGAATGGTTTTCTCTTGAATCTCTGAAGGTGAAGAAATCCCTAATTCTTTTATTGCTTTAATGTAATCGTTATGAATTCCTAAGGAAGAAAAAGTTGACATTTTGTATCTAAATTTTATGCAAAGATACTTTTATTTAGGAGCTTGTAATACTTTTAAAACATTTTCTCTAATTCTTGAAGGCTTGAAGGTTTTTGCGTCTAACATTGCCCAAGTTGTTTTCGCTTTCACCAACAATACATCATTTTTATAAAACTCCATAAAACGAACAGAAGTAACACCTTTGGTCTCTCCCACCCATGTTTTAACAATAATTTTATCTCCTAAACTTGCTTGTTTTAAATAGTCGATTTCATGCCTCACCACCACCCAAACGTATTGTGGAAAAGGAGTATTTTTTGTTAAATGAGCCCAATGGGTTGTAGCAATTTTATCCATCCATTTAACGTAAACTAAATTATTTACATGTTGTAAAAGATCTAGGTCTTCTGAAGAAACTGTAATCGTAAGTGTAAAAACATTTTTCATTGTATGAATTTCTACAAAAGTAAAATTTTAAATATCCTCACTGTAATTATTACTGATTAATTTACATAAAATTTCTTATTTATGATCATATTTGCAAAATCTTATGACAGATTTAGCAAACGATTTAGGGTCCCAAAAAATTAATAAATTATTAATAAAACAAGCCGTTCCAGCTACCATTGGAATTCTTGTAATGTCATTAAACATGATCGTTGATACCATTTTTGTAGGACAATGGATTGGTGTTATGGCCATTGCAGCAATTACAGTTATACTTCCAATAGCTTTCTTAATTTCATCCATTGGAATGGGAATTGGAATTGGAGGTAGCTCAATTATATCAAGAGCTTTAGGGGCTAATAATTCTGAAAAAGCATTTCTTACTTTTGGCAATCAAATTTCATTGACTGTAATTTTAGCAATTCTATTTGTAACAATTGGGAACGTTTTTAGTGTGCCAATTCTAAATCTATTTGGAGCAAAAGGAGCAATTTTACCCATTGCTTCAGAATATTTTAATGTTATCATTTATGGGGTTCCTTTTTTAGCTTTTGCAATGATGGGAAACCCAACAATAAGGGCCGAAGGAAAACCAAAATTTGCAATGTATGCCATGATGGTTCCTGCTGTTTTAAATGTTTTATTAGATATTTTATTTATTAAAATTTTTGATTGGGGTATGTGGGGTGCAGGTTTGGCAACCTCAATAGCATATGCAAGTTGTGGGACATATATCTTATATTTCTTTTTATCTTCTAAAAGTGAATTAAAAATTATTCCAAAAAACTTTAAATTAAATTTTAAAATTGTTCTTGAAATTTTTCAATTAGGAGGAGTATCTATTGTTAGACAGGGTGCAATAAGTATTTTAATGATTGTTTTAAATTTTTCACTTTTTAAATATGGTGGAGAAATATCTATTGCTATTTTTGGTATAATTAATAGAGTTCTAATGTTTGCATATTCTCCAATTTTAGGAATTAGTCAAGGATTTTTACCCGTTGCCGGATTTAATATTGGAGCAAAGAAAAACAACAGAGTTCAACAAACAATTAAAAAATCTATTTGGTTTGGAACCTTTGTTGGAACTTTTATATTTATTGGGATTTTTCTTTTTAAAGAAGACGTTATCTGGATTTTCACAAACGATACAACTCTATTAGATAAAACACCAAATGCTATGTTTATTGTCTTTTTAGCAACCCCTATTGTTGCAATGCAATTAATTGGATCTGCCTATTTTCAGGCGGCAGGAAAAGCACTCCCTGCATTATTTTTAACCCTTTTAAAACAGGGTATATTCTTAATACCCTTAGCGTATTTGTTACCCAAATATTATGGTATAGAGGGCGTTTGGTGGTCTTTCCCTATTTCAGATTTATTGTCAACAATTATTACTGTTTTAGTGTTAAAACGTGAGATTGATAAAAATCTTAAATAAGTTGTTCACCATTTAAATTTGTGGTTAAAATATCGCTGAATAGATTAAAAAAAGGGCGTAATGCTTTAAAACTTTCATCAACGCTATTTACAAAATCAGGCGATAAAACTTCTGAATCCGTAAATTTTCTAGAAGCAATAAATCCCTTTTTTCTGAGTAAATTTACATCTGGGTGTTCTTTATCAAAACCTCTTGGAGCTGTTTTTAATTCAGATAAACTTTCAAATTTCCCTCCAAAATACTTTTTGTAATTTTTGTCCTTTAAAATATTTTTTATTTCTGATGCGTCTAACTCAATCTCTTTTCGAATTCTAAATAAATCTTCTTTATTTGGTTCCCAAAAGCCACCAGCTAAAAAAGACTCTCCAGATCTAATTCTTAAAAAATAGCCTCCTCTTAGTTCTTTTCCAAATCTAGAAAATGAATTTGCAAAATGAGCTTTGTAAGGTGTTTTGTCTTTAGAAAAGCGAACATCTCTATAGATACGCATCATTTTAGATTTTTCAATTTCATCATGCTTTTGCAAGTTCTGGTTGACTTCTTCAAATACCTCTTTTGCATTTTGTTGTGCTTTTAGATAGGTTTCTTTATGTTCTGAAAACCAATCTCTATTATTGTTTTTGTGTAATTCTTGAAGGTATTTAAAAGTAGTTTTTTCGAATCGCATTTTAATAAATTTTAATGGTTAAATTTACAAAATAGATTTGTAACTATGGTTTTAAGATGCATCTAAAATGAAAGATATTCAAAAAAGATACGAGGGGTTTCTTCAAACAAATAGTTTGTGGAAAAAGAATTCTATATATCAATTAAATCAATTTGAAATTGAAGCTAAATCTAGAAAAATTGAAATCAAAATAAATGAAAAATTACGACTTGGAAAATATGTTGAACGCTTAGTTTCTTATCAATTAGATCAAGAAAAATCTATTTCAATTATATGTGAAAACATTCAAATTCAAAGAAAAAAAATTACTTTAGGAGAATTAGATTGCATCATAAAAAAAGAAAATACGACTATTCATCTTGAGATTATTTATAAGTTTTATTTGTATGACGCTTCTTGTGGGAAAACTGAAATTGAGCATTTTATTGGTCCTAATAGAAAGGATTCTTTGGTAGAAAAATTAATTAAACTAAAAGAAAAACAACTGCCTCTACTCCACTCAAATGAGTGCTCTGAATTTTTAAAATCAATCAATTTAAAGGCTGGTGAAATTGAACAGAACATCTATTTTAAAGCCCAATTATTTGTTCCCTTTTCAAATAGAAATATTCAATTATCAGTATTAAATCAAGACTGTATTTGTGGTCTGTATATCGATCAAAAAGAAGTAACCCTTTTTAAAGATTGTAAGTTTTACATCCCTTTTAAAAAAGATTGGATTGTCATTCCTCATAAAAATGTAAATTGGTTAAATTTTGAGGAATTTAACTCAATTGCCAAAAATTATTTTCAAAAAAAAACATCCCCTCTTTGTTGGGTAAAACAAAAAAATGGAGAGATTTTAAAAATATTTTTAGTGTGGTGGTAAATCATCTTATTATTTTTAGAATTACACCTCCAAAATCAAAAAATTAGAGTCTATGTAATAATGTATTTACTTCATTTTTATCATTTACGCTATACAAGTTCCAATGCAAATCATATGAAATACTTTCTCCAATTTTCAGGGTTTTTTCGGGGCTCAAACACTCTAATTCTGTAAACAAATTATTTCCAAAAATAGTTACCGATGTTCCGTTATCTGGGTATAACTCTCTATGTTCGTCATCAAAATTAAACGCTTCGACAAATACCTGTTTTTCTAAAAATCCTGCAACCCATTTTTTAGCGTCTGACCCTACTTTTTGAGGCAGGTTTTCTGAAGATTTTAACTCTAAAAAAGAGGGTTTTAGTTTTATATTTACTGCAGCATTGTTTTTTGCATCTGGCCATTCAGGGATGAAAAAACCACTTTTAAAAATACTTTTTTCTTGCATTGGTAAATAACTAGTATTTGGTGTTTTAATTTTTGATAAACTCCAAATTGTTAGAGGAATTTTTTCTATTTCCTGATTTTGTGCAGCTATTTTTTTTATCAATTCTTGTTCGATTTTAACTCCTGTTCCTTTTTCAGAAATTGTGATTGTTCTTTTTATTTGTATTCCTAATAACTTACTGATAGGACTTTCCAAAATAACTCCGTTATCTAAACAAGAAACTTTATAAGAACTAGCATTGATAAAAGGATCTGGAACATGTCTACTTCCTGTTAAAATATTAAAATATTCCTCAGAACAAGGTAAAACTCTATTGCCCCCAACATCAGGAGCCAAAATTTTAGCATCTTTTTTAAAATATTCTCCATTAGAAAATACAATACCTTGCAGTTCTTTGTTTTCATAAAATATATTTTCACCTTCAAAAAAACCGTAATAAATAATCCTTCCAGTTTCAGGAACAACTATAACTTTAATCTCTGAATTTGAAATTTCAATTGATTTTTTCCAACCTTTATAAATTATATTACTAATATTGATACCTGACATCTATATATATTTTTCAATTGCAAAAATGGTAAAAAAAAGTGACGTATATAAATTCTAATAGCATTGCTATTGTTATAATACCATATATGAATACAAGTACATATAGATATAAGCGAATACTGATAAGAGTGTGAATTAGAAATGAAAAAAAAAGAAAAAAAACCTTGGCCTACCAAAGACACAATGGTACAAGTTTATGAAAAGAATCTTTGGGGTAGTAATGAAACTCATTTTTACTCTGGTATAGGTTCGCATGATCCTATAGTAATAGATCCGTATATCAATGTTGTAACCTCATTTTTAACTTCATTTAAAAATTCTATTGTAGTTTGTGATTTAGGTTGTGGTGATTTTAATGTGGGAAAAGAGTTGGTAAAGTATACCAAAAAATATATTGCGGTAGATATCGTAAATGACCTTATAACTCATCATAAAAAAATATTTAAAGAGAGAAATTTAGAATTTCATTGTTTGGATATTGCTGTAGATGATTTGCCTTCTGCTGATTGCGCATTGATTAGACAAGTATTGCAACATTTATCGAACGAAGAAGTTCAAAATATAATAAGCAAGCTAAATACATTTAAATATATTATTTTAACCGAACACCTACCCAATGAAAATTTCACACCAAATAAAAACATCATATCAGGACAAGGGATTAGGCTTAAAAAGAAGAGTGGAATAAACGTATTATTACCACCATTTAATTTAAAAATATTAGAAGAAAAACAATTACTATCTATTGCTTTAGAGAACACAAAAGGACGAATCGTAACAACTCTTTATCAGATGTATTGAATTACAACTATCTATTGATTTTTTTTTTTACTAAAAAAATAAAATCTAAAGTTCACCTTGGCACAACAATTGTTTTTTAATAGATGACAACATGATTAACCATTATTAAAATACTGATTGTCAATAAATTATAAAAATAAAAATGACATTTATTTTCTACTTTAAAAAATAAAATGTCAGTATGACAGAGATATAACAAATGAGCAAACCAAAAGTAATGCATATAGACAACATGTCGCTTCATAGTATTTTAAACGAAGATTCAGAACTTATTCCATTAATGACACCCGAAGATGAGGAGATTATTAATAAAGAAAGTGTTCCTGAAATATTACCCATTTTACCTTTAAGAAATACGGTATTATTTCCAGGAGTAGTGATTCCAATAACTGCCGGTAGAGACGAATCTATTCAATTGATAAAAGACGCGAATAAAGGGGATAAAGTTATTGGAGTAGTTGCACAGAAAAATGAAGAAGTTGAAAAACCTGGTTTAAAGGATATTCATACAACCGGAGTTGTTGCACAAATTTTACGTGTTTTAAAAATGCCTGACGGAAATACAACAGTAATTATTCAAGGGAAAAAACGTTTTGAAATTGATACTATTATTCAAGACAAACCCTATTTAAAAGCAACTGTAAAGGAAGCTATTGAAGATAAAGAAGTTGATGATAAAAAAGAATTTGTCGCAATCATAGAGTCTATAAAAGAACAAGCATTAGAAGTTATTAAAGAAAACCCAATGTTACCTTCTGAAGCTTCTTTTGCTATTAAAAACATACAATCCAATTCGTTTTTAGTGAATTTCATTTCATCAAATATGGATTTGTCAGTGGCGCAAAAACAGGTGATTTTAGAGAAAGACAATCTAAAAGAACGTGCTTTATTGGCATTAAAAAATTTAAATAAAGAACTTCAAAAACTCCAATTACGCAATGATATTCAGTCTAAAACTCGCGAAGATTTAGACCAACAACAACGTGAATATTATTTGCATCAACAGTTAAAAACAATTCAAGAAGAATTGGGTGGCGCATCTAATGACGAAGAATTAGAGGAAATGCGTCGACAAGCAAAAACTAAAAAGTGGGCAAAAGAAGTTGGTGAAACTTTTGAAAAAGAGCTGATTCGATTAAAAAGGATGAATCCACAAGCTGCAGAATACGGAGTTCAAAGAAGTTATTTAGAATTGCTATTAGAATTACCTTGGGGAGTTTATTCAGAAGATAAGTTTGATTTAAAAAACGCAACTAAAGTTTTAGATAGAGATCATTTTGGTTTAGAAAAGGTAAAAGATAGAATTATAGAACATTTAGCCGTTTTAAAACTAAGAGGTGATATGAAATCTCCAATTATCTGTTTATATGGACCTCCTGGGGTTGGTAAAACCTCATTAGGAAAATCTGTTGCAGAAGCTTTAGGACGCAAATATGTTAGAATGTCTTTGGGTGGTTTACGTGATGAAGCAGAAATAAGAGGACATAGAAAAACTTATATTGGTGCGATGCCTGGACGATTAATTCAGAACTTAAAAAAGTCTGGGACTTCAAATCCTGTCTTTGTATTAGATGAAATTGATAAACTAAGTCAAAGCAATCAAGGTGATCCTTCTTCTGCAATGTTAGAAGTATTAGACCCTGAACAAAACGAAGCTTTTTACGACAATTATTTAGAAGTTGGTTACGATTTATCTAAAGTACTTTTTATTGCAACAGCAAATAATTTAGGTCAAATTCCTTGGGCTTTACGTGATCGAATGGAGCTTATAAATGTTACAGGATATACTATTGAAGAAAAAATTGAAATTGCCAAAAGACACTTATTACCAAAACAATTAAAAGAACACGGTTTATCTACCAAACATCTCAAATTAGGAAAAAAACAAATTGAACAAATTGTAGAAGGCTATACACGTGAATCTGGTGTACGTGGTTTGGAAAAGAAAATTGCAAAAGTGGTTCGTTTTGCAGCAAAATCTATTGCCCTAGAAGAAGCATATGCTATTGCTTTATCATCGGAAAAAGTAGAAGAAATTTTAGGAACCCCTAGAAACAGAGATAAATTCGAAAACAATGATGTTGCAGGAGTCGTTACAGGTTTAGCTTGGACCAGTGTTGGAGGTGATATCTTATTTATAGAATCTATTCTATCAAAAGGAAAAGGTACACTATCTATTACAGGGAATTTAGGAACTGTAATGAAAGAATCTGCAACAATTGCATTGCAATACATAAAATCAAATGCAGAAAGTTTTGGAATTAAGCCCGAAATTTTAGAAAAGTATAATGTACACATTCACGTTCCTGAAGGTGCAACTCCAAAAGACGGACCAAGTGCGGGTATTACCATGTTAACTTCTTTAGTTTCTTCTTATACTCAAAGAAAAATTAAAAATAAATTAGCCATGACTGGTGAAATAACTTTGCGAGGAAAGGTATTACCTGTTGGTGGAATTAAAGAAAAAATATTGGCTGCTAAAAGAGCTAATATTAAAGAAATTATTTTGTGTAAAGACAATGAAAAAGATATTTTAGAAATTAAAGAAAGTTACTTAAAAGGCTTGAGTTTTCATTATGTTACTGACATGAAAGAAGTTATTGAATTAGCACTGACTAAACAGAAAGTGAAAAATGCTAAAAAATTAGTATAATTAAAAAGGCCTCTAAATAAATGGAGGCTTTTTTATAGGGCATACTAAGACAAGCAAATAGTCTTTTTAAATTTAGAACTTATCACATTAATACCTGATAATTTTGACCAAAGTTCTTCATTATAATTAGAACTTTTTATTTTTATCAAAAAAAGTATACTGAATTTTATGTAGTTTTGGTTTTATACTTTCATTCTAAAGTAAAAACGAATATAAATCTCAATAAAAAATCTAGAAGTTTTAGATTTCTACTACTTCTGTATTGATAAAACCAAAAAATAAACTAATTGCTTCATTTTATAGATGTCATATTACCCATTCCTATTCAGAAAACATTTACATATTCTGTAACTGAAGACGAAGCAAATTTCTTACAAAAAGGAATGCGTGTTGCAGTATCTTTTGGAAAATCTAAAATATACTCTGCATTGGTTTTGAATATTCATCAAACGAAGCCATCCTTGTATGAAGCTAAAGAAATTCATCAAATTTTAGACGAAACTCCTTTGGTTAATGAGCAACAATTACAACATTGGCAATGGATTTCTAATTACTATATGTGTTCTTTAGGTGATGTATACAGAGCTTCTTTACCTTCCGCATTTTTATTAGAAAGTGAAACTATTATCAATAAAAATGAATCATTTACAGACAATTCTATTTTAACGGATGATGAGTTTTTAATTTTCGAAGCCTTAGAACATCAGTCGCATTTAACAATTCATCAAGTTGTAGATATTTTAGGAAAGAAAAAAGTAATGCCAATTGTAAATGAGCTGTTTAAAAAATCTG
>Ga0209092_10000371_pt1 | contig 43417 bp, 28 predicted proteins | sample FraStrMetagenome_FD_187446 | JGI IMG/M metagenome (GOLD analysis project Ga0209092, IMG submission 187446) | Marine eukaryotic phytoplankton communities from Arctic Ocean - Fram Strait ARC3M Metagenome (SPAdes) (version 2) | ecosystem: Environmental > Aquatic > Marine > Oceanic | place: Fram...
CGTAGTAATCGTGAATGGATGGAGAGCAAGATATATCATCTTTAATCTTTACTAAAACTGGCCTTGAACTTTAAACATAATCAACAATCACTAGATCGGATTATTTAGCCGTTAACCCTCTTAATTTCTGAGATACGGGAAGTACTACTGTGGATTATTTACTATGCTGTTCCGAAAAAAGAAAATCATGTACGTTTGATTGCTTGTTTGATGTGCCTGTCTTTATTCTATTTTTTCGTTCAAACTGATTTTCATGCCAATTTGTTTCTTTCTTTTTTCGACTCTTCGATCATTTCCATAATTTTGGTGGAGGCGTGGCTTCACATTCAATAAAATGATATGTTGACTGCACTATTGCTGTCTTTCAAATATATCTTTGTGATATTTCCGAGTCTCCTGTGCAATTAAGATCAGAGACCCGTAGTAAGAAATAGTCTTTCGCATGTCATACAAATCTATTTAACATATTCTGCTATGAATGTATTTTCGTGTCAAACAGATGCACGTAATTATACCGAAAATAGAAATCTACGCGAACCCTAAATTTGAGATACCTACTAATGAACAAAAGTAATTTTCACAATCGCTTGTGTCAAACGGGGGCTTATTTATCCGGATTGTAGTTGAATTCAGAATAATACGTTGAAGCAATACAAGGTAAGGCCATTCAATGATGTAACAACAGCACATGCAGACGGAGACTATCGGGTTTGACCAGAAAAAGTTGAATGGGGTCCATAAGAAATCTTATAATTGCCGGGCACTCTGTGCCGTAAACAGCACAACAAAAACAACAACCTCGCATTAATAAGGAAGTATGCAACAAAGGTAATGCCTGCATGGATTCAAAAGAGGATAATATTTTCTGTGGCCAGTACTATACCGTATCCAGGAAAAAAATGATAGAAAATAAATAAAATAGCTAAACTTTTCGAAGGCCTTTATGTTTAGCCCGCATTGTCGACCGCATAGGGTATGTTCCTTTTTAAGTTCTAGTAGAGTTATAGTTAGAAAAATTAAACATTGCAGTGTGGACTTCATTCGTTTTATGTTTGGGTACATTTGTCATAAAAGGCTTCTATGTATTTTGTTTATAAGCAATGCTGTGGGATTAGGATATCACCTGCTGAGAGCGTATTAAAAGTATGTGGAAGTCAAAAAATACAAAGTATTTCTTTTTACATTAAAAAACTTATTGTGTGCATGAATATTATTTTAATTGCTCTCTACAATTCAATAGTTATCATGATTAAGAATGAAAAGACTATGGTTTTCTATACTAGGTATTGATAACTGAAAAGAAAATTGCTGCATTTGGAGACATGATCCCTATTCATCTTAAGTGTCTTTCTCATCTTCATTTCATGTTCTGACCAACAGGATTTTTAAGCCATGAAAGGACTTGAACATGAAAAAAAAAAACAAATCCAGATGAGAGAATACTCTCTTAAAACACAAGGACACATAAAAATAAAATAAGAACATCAATCTCTCGCATGAACATATATCGAAACCTTCTTTTGTGTGTGTTTTTGTATTGATTATTCTCTATAGAGAGAAAATAATAATGATAAACTTGGCAATTATTATTATTTACTGTAGGATTCACTGCTTCAGTAAGATTTCGTCAATCAATGAATTCTCAGGTGTTAACGCATATTTTTAACCGTAAACAAAATAAATAAAAGCGTATTACGTATGCATCGCTGCAAATACCTAAATCCTTTGTGAGTATACTTTATTTAGCATATTTTGTTAATAAAATCAAACATCAAAACGTGGACATGCAATTCAGCATACTTTTCCCGGAGTCAAATTTTGAGTGAACAATGGATGGTAATGGGATTCCACAGCAGGGCATGTACGGGTTTGGAATGCTTCCAAATCATCCTTGGGGATCAGAAGGTGTTATGCCCCCCGGATCTGTTAACATGAACCATGTTCCACCTCAACAAATGATGGGAGGGCCAGTCTTGGGGTAAGCTCGATTTCATTCATCTTATAATTTTCATTGGCTGTTTGGGTTTAACGGAAACGTTATTTATATGGGATGAAGTCGTGATGTTATTGATAAATTTTCTTTTGCGTAGATATATATTTTGGTTATTGTTGTTGTTGCCGAATGTTCTCAATTGTCCTACTACACTTTTACATATGTCTTTTTCACTGGTCTCCTATACTGCTGTAGGTAATCCCATTCACCTGATGAAACTTGTGATAATTGTTCATTGAGTGAAACTGCAATCCTAAATTACCTTCAATGCATATTTATATAATTTACATAGGTATATCATTTATTTCATGTCTAAGTAAATCAAAATTTGATTTTTTCTTAGATGATATGGTTTTCATTGCTGATTTTCCGCTAAATAAGTTTTTAGAATGATGACAACTAAAACCAATATTTGTATCTTTCACTTAATAATTTTTTGTATGCAAAGAAAAAAAGAAGATGAATGCTCAGATATCGTCTAAATGTAGATTTGAAATGCTTGTTCTAGTTCTTGCTTCCGTACCATTTATTACGGGAAATAGATTCAACAAAGATATTTCATAGAATCTGTTCTACGAAACCTCTTCTTGAGAAATTGGCCAACCTAACGATTCATGCAGCTGGGAGACTAGCCCTTCCGCCTCTGTTTTCCGTCATCGATAATCGAAAAATAATCCTACCATGTCTAATCTTTTTCGCTCATTTTCTCCGGACCCTTTCAGGTATCCACCAAATGGATTGCAACAAGGAGGAATATCAAGTGGTGCAATAGGGGGAAACAACTTGCCAGGTATTGGTAGTGGAAGTTCTGATCCGCTCGAGAATATTTTGGGTGTATTCCCTTGTGTACGATTGCGAGGGCTTCCTTATAAAGCTTCTTCTGAAGATGTATTAGTGTTTTTCCAAGGCTTGGTGATTCTTGACGTTGTAGTTGTAGAAAACACTCAAAATGATACAGTTGTTGGCTCAGGGGAAGCCTTCGTGGTGTTTGCTAACCCACTTGACTTTCAGATGGCCCTACAACGGTAAGTGTATCACCATTTGTTGAGAGAGTTTGCAAAGAGCGTCTTAGAAATGAGGTCTTAGAAATCTTAATCATTGAATACTCATGTGCTGTACCTGCTTTTTGTGCAGTGATCGTTTGCCAATGGGCCAACGGTACATTGAAGTTGTTCAGGGGAAAAGATCAGATTATTATGCAGCTATAGCGTCAGTAAGTGATTTGAAACATCATCATATATTTGAGAAGATTCGAACAAAACATTTTGTTTTCTAAATTTAGCGAAACATTGACATTTTCATGGATTGAATTGAATTGTTCTCTAGAAATACTGGCGAAATCAGGGAGATGCTCAAAATACTACGGAAACAAAAAGTGTTACAAAACCCAGTCAAGATCACTCAGAACCAACGAATGCTTGGGCAAACAGTGGTCCTACTCCTGCACAAGCTTTAGCATCACAAAAACATTCCAATCAAAATAATCACCACATCGAAAGGGGGCAATCTCATAATCGCAGTAGGGGTCACATTGGTGGGAGGGGAAATAGGGGACATTCAGGGGGGATGCATTCTGGATCGCACAGGGGAAGTCGTGGCAGCGGGGGTGGGATTCAAGTTGGGGAACATACTGGTTTTCTGCGCATGAGGGGTCTTCCATTCAATACGACCAAGCCTGAGATAATTGCATTTTTCATCAAGTTTCATCCTGTGGAAGATTCTATTACTCTAACGTATAGGAGTGATGGAAGGGCAACTGGGGAGGGTTATGTTGGATTCAATAGTCCTGATGATGCACAAAGTGCCATGTCACTACATAAAAGTACTCTTGGGTCGAGGTATATTGAGTTATTCATAAGCAACAAGGATGAGCACGCACGAGCAATGGCGCGTTCTAGTGGTCGTTGACAATGACAATATATATGTAAAACAATACATACATTCCTAGACTTGTCTTTTTGTTGTTGCATTGAATCTATTGATTTTTTGGAAATTTTTTCTTCGAAAGATTGATTGTCCAACTGATGCAATGGCTGTGTTTTTTAGAGATAATTGTATTGTAGTAATCAAAAGAATAATTTTTCGTTTCTAGTTTTGAAAATCCTGATAGATGTGAATTTTACTACTATTTGTTTAAATACACATTCATTCAAATATACCATAATTATATGCATACAAAAAAAGAAATATAGGTGCTATTCAAAAGTTCAGTAAATAAATCAGCTTTCTTTTTAAGTTCAAACTAATCATACTTTGGAATTCATGAATTACTTGTCCCTGAAACATTCTGATAAAAAGAAACTCTAAAATTCATAATCGATATACGTATTTTGTGGAACAGATCACCCAATTATGAGGCGAACGAAGGTGACACCGAGTGTCACACCAGCACCTAGAAGTGCATATGTTGCAAAAGCAGAACCAACTGTCTGTTCTTTATCTTGTGCCATTGCCTGAAAAGGATTCTGTTGTGAGTGTGAGGGTTGCATATGCATATTCTGCTGATTGTGAGTTAGATCATGTGCCTCTTGATTTACAACTGAGATAGCCTTTGCAGTATCTTTTTTGACTCTTGTTTTACGGGGATCTCGTACCACAGTACGTCCAACATTGGATTTCTGTGATGCTGCCCTTAACTGAAGAAGAGATCTACGAAACATTGATATCAAATGATCGCTAAAATGATTAGCTCTTAACTACAATATCGATTGTTTCAGGTGCTTTTGATGATTTCATTTACTTGAAAGACAATCGAATCAATAATCAATGAGTCAAGTTTCCTTCGTAGTCTTAGTATACTCTTATTATGCGAGCAGTAAGTAAAGTTGTATGTGTGTGTGTGTTTTTCATAGTAAAAGAAAACAAATCTTTCATATATTGAGAGAGTGAATTGAAATGAGTTGAATGACACTTCGATATAGTACCAATTTGAAGCAAAAAAAGAATGTGATTGAAAATGATAATGTCACAAATAAAAAAGGAAGTTTTGTTATGCTTATGATTTATATTGATGTTCTTTATGCGTTTATTCTAGTCTTTTAAATTTTGTACTTCCAAAGCCAAATAATTTAGTCGATCTTTCAGAACTCTCAAAGAACTCATTAAAATTTCTTCTGCATCCATGGCACCTGTACTTTCCACTGTAAAAATGAACCTGTCCGTGCTTTGCTTTACAGTAACAAAATCCTCATCCTCGGGTTTCTTTTTCATTGCACTTTGAGTAACCTGCAGATCTTCTGTGAAAGTTGCACATTCCTCTACGTAATCACAAACACTAATTTTGCCGGTGACCTCATCCAATTCTAATATTTGATCTGGACAGCACTCAATCAATTCCATTTTTTGCTCCATAGTTAATGTACTCACGGCTTCTTCGTTTATGGTTATTTCAGGAAAAAACCTATATGTGGCTACAGCTACAGGGCACCATTTTGCATGTTCTTTCGATATTCCCATACGGGCCCAAGCTTTGAAATGTAAATGTTGCCCACTCCCCATTTTCACGATGGAAATTCCTTGATCATGAGATGATTCCGCTTCCGCCGTGGATATAAAGTGCGCCGGAGCCACATTTTCATTATCTGAAACCAAGTCATTACTTGAGACCGTAAGACTTGGCATGAGGCCAATTTCATCATCGCCCTGATTATTGCCTTCATCCGAGTTACGTTGCGCAAAGTCTCTATCAAAATCAACGTCCAGCTCAAACACAACTGTACAACGAGGACAGCCATCATGACATTGGCATTCATAATGAGGTAAAAAGGCACCATGCGCATGAACATCTCCACCGCGTAAGGAGTCTGGAGCCTGATATCTCAGCGGAATCAAACCCAAACGATGGGCAATATATTCATCGTTTAAAACAGAAGAGTTTTCATAGAATTCCACCAAATCGATTGCGAGGGTTGGAACTTCAGCTATCATGATTCTACGAAGCGTATTGGCCATACTTGTATCTGTTTCGGAGAGAATGAAACGAATTTCATGCGACTCTATCGAAAGTATTTCAATTTTAGGAAATCGTTGATGAGGCATATTTTTTTGTTTTTCTTATATCGAAGAGTGTGCTAGTGGTGTATTTATTGACTTCGTTGTAGAAGAGGATGAAGGTTACTTGGATTGATGAAAAAAATTGATGCGCTGATTTTTGCCTGTATATACTCATTACTAAAATGAGGCTCGTAGGATCTCTATACGTATGCTAAATCTACAATTATTATTATTATTCTATTGCAATTCATTTTGTCAATCAAAAGCGTCATTTTACAATAACTCAACTTAGTTTTATATTTGGTGTTGGTTCCTTTCTGGATAATTTATATTGTTCGATCCACCGAAGACTTTGTCCAAAATAAAGTTTACGGATATATTAGTTATGAGCAATGAACATCAAAATCTCCTTCGCATTTCATAAATTCAGTTCATTTCGACATTTCTTTTCCTTCTTCAACTTTCAATATACTAATGTGTCACATTGCCGCAGATTTGTAAGCATGTAACTTTCCTAGCATTTGATTTGGTATTCTCTTTGCCATTATCAACTTTCGATTTATTTGGTACAGACATTTAAATGTCTTGTTTAAGAGCGGTACATTTCCAAGAAAAGGATGATACGAAAAATCCAAGAACCATAGCAACAATGGTATTCATAGCATGTTGCTTATTTTCATAATGAAAAATGATAAAGTAACGAAGAGTCCCTGTGACAAGTTTTAAATATATTCAAATCCGATGTGTTCAAACCTAATGAAATAGATATCCAAAGCGCTTGTGCTGCATTTGGTCGAAAAATGGGGAATAGTCACTTCAAACGATTGGTGTTTCATTCAAATCAGCATTGATAGGGATGTTTTTCTTATGCATAACCATTTGGTAGAGTCTCATTCTTCTTTTCATTTTGTGCAAGATATATTTCATCCACTGAAAGATGTTTCAATCGTTTCATTCCAATCCTTGTTATGTGCTACCGACAGACTGCAGGAAAGCAGCTGAAGATCGGATAAAACTGAGCGTATCTTTAGCTCTAACTTTGTTACATAGAGTTTTTCTTTCAATCTATATTCTGCACTACCTTACACCATCGTTCTCTTTCTATTTATCAATAATTTGGGTTAAAACTAGATGGGTGACTGGTCTTCTTGTCGGTCCTACGTTGTAGTCATGAAGCAGTTTTTCCTCTTGTGATAAGGGCATACATTCATCCTTGCTCTAGAGAAAACGAGGGAAGTATGATATCTCTATAGAAACATCAGTAAATGAGGGTACTACTAACTATATCTTATTCAAGTTGTTATCATCGCACTGACAGAAAAATAACGTCAAAAGAAGACTTGTATGTACAAATCCATACAATATTAAAGTTCAACAAACCAAAGACTAAAAGATACGTAAATTTGTGTAGAAATGGTTCTACATCAGTCCGAGCAAAAAGGAATCGTTCCTCATTTCATTTCCTCTTTTCGTAAATCTATCTCGAGAATACACCACTTGAGTACTTGAGTCTTCCTGAGCAGAGACTGCCCTTTCAATTCCATTCTTATCTTACCCCCTCCACCAAGAATGAATAGGAATAGTCGACTTATGGTTCCACTTTACTTTATTCAAGCTTGGCTATTTTGCTGCTACCTTTGTCAAGGTTTTATACCTCATTCTAAAACCTACTTTTCTCAATCGTACTCTTCCAACATCAAAGGAATAAAACATGCAGAATTTTGTGGACCAAAAAACAATTTACAACTCAAATTAAGAGAGAATAATGAAAAAGAACCAGAAATCATCCCATATGTTGTGCAAGTTATTGAACGCAACACTGAAAATACTTTTCGAGAAGTTTCAGCCATGTGCATTGAGGTGTTTTTCAATGAAGGAACATTGCTCCCAGAGGAAGAAAAAAAACAACCCTCATCGTAAGTTATTACATCACATTCGAACATGGTAAATGTTTTGCTAATTTCTTGTACTTAACTCTTCTATTTTTTTTTTTCATAATTCTAGCCCATCCAAAGGTCTGCAGCTCGCATATCTTCGGAACGCACAATATTCAGTAAGTCATTTTTTCATCAAGGAACATTTTCGATCTTTCCTTACTTTTGAAATTGATAATTGACCATATCTTGCTATGCTGCAATAGGATTTACGGTCTCGTATGTTTTTTGCTTCTTATAAGAATACAATGATAGTTGCACGTCGAGTACTCTTAAAATCTACATCCAAGTCTAAGAATAAATCTAATCTTTTTTCGAAAGTTCTCCAACGACCTGGAGTTACAATGCCCATTGAACCTATAGATTGTTATACTTCCAAAATATACAATAAGGAATATCTTCCTAGATCGAACAACAGCCAACGTATAGAGGATGAATCTTATGTTGCCGGTGAAATTTTAGGCTTCTGTGAAGTATCAGCCCGTCCAATTGGTTTAGCAGCTCCAGACATTCTTGATAAAGAAAGCACAGATGTTGATGACAATACACCAGTTGCAGATGTTACCATTAAGAGCAAAAGTTCTACGTCCACTCCATTACGTCCACTTCTCACCAATCTTGCCGTCCAAAAATATGCTCGAAAATCCGGCATTGGATCACAATTACTATCCAAATGTGAAGCAGTTGTCTCAGCCCAATGGAATCCTAACTATAAGGAATTAGTGCTACAAGTAGAAGAAGATAATCCAAACGCTATTTCATTTTATCAAAAGCGAGGTTATCAAACTTTATATGCAGATAAATCAGCAAGAAGGTTTGATACATCAGGTTTATTATTACGACAGGTGAGGAGTACAAAGGTATGTATGCGGAAATCATTAAATCAAAATATGGGACAAGCAAAATTGAATGGTGCTGCTTCAAGCTGGGGTGAAAGCGTAACAGACTTCCTTACCGGTTTACGAAAAACAATTTTAACAACAAGCTCTTAATTATTGCTTGCTTATCAAATAGTCAAGTACTAACTTATTATTTTAGAAAAATAACTATGAAAAGGAGTTCATATCTAAATCTCCCGCCCATGCAATAAGGTCATCAAGAGACATAGAAGTATCCTTTATACTACATTGACTTGCTTCTGCAGATGACACGCGTTTTTGACAACTAGCCAACTCCTTCATGTTCAATTCACCAATCTTATCGTTCAATTTGTGCAAGTTTCTTTTCTCTCGAATAATGTTTTCTTTTGGTGCTAAAGCGGTTTCATCTTTACTTTCAGTATTTATGGATACACCATGAAAATAAGAAGCAACTTGATTTAGTTCAACGTCTGTAAGTGTTATGTCGTCAACAGGTTGAGGATTAAATTTTGCTATTGAATTCGTAATATCCGAATATACAGGATTCTGTTCATTTTGCTTTCGTTGATGATTTATTTCTTCAGGTAAAATGCAAGAATGATCAACATTTTGTTTTGTAGTGTAAATGTCTCGCATTTTTTTCATTTGTTGTGCTATTTGATGATTAGATGCTTTCTTGGTGTTTTTGGAATTGTATGAGTCTCGTTTCTTCGTTTTTATTGATTGAGATATAGTCTTTTTTCTTTTATATCTACGCCTTGTACCATTCGCTCGATAGTCGGATTTATTTGGCAAAAGGGAATCTACCTCTTTTGATAATGAATGCCATTTCCAAAAGCTGGTAAAATCGTTCTTTTTTCCTGTTGTTTGCGAATTCGATGGGAGATGTCTACTTGATGAAATTAATTTTCGAACAAGGTCTTTATTGTATTCAGAATCTTTATTTCGTGATAGGAGAGTTGTTGGATTATATTTTCCTTGCATTTCTGGTTCAAGACTGTATTGCTTTCGTAAACTTGAAATGCCTTCAATAGTATTGTATTGAGTAGTGTGAGAAGACAATTCTTCGTAAGAGGCAGTGTGAGACCAATCTGCATGAGATTTCATATTATATGTCTTCTTGTGATTATTGAAATCTGAATTCTTTTTTCGAAATCCTTTACAATGAGAAGTAGTGACAGGGTCCTCGTGCTTGTAATGTCTTTGATTACTCGGAAATGTTTGCAGTTGTTTTGTTGAGCGGTCCCTTAAGCATTCTACATAATGACGATTTCGCTTGGTTTCCTTTCGTGTCCTATTATATTTTCTGAATTGTTGGATTTCTTTATCTTCGTTATCAGAAGGAAAGTTACGAGGACAAGCCCTTTGATTAGTGATCCTATATCTATGTTCCAATGTTTTATTTTTTTGCTTGAATTTTTCATGTGCTTGATTTTGCTCAGCGACTAGCTGGGCGAGTTTCATTTCCTGCCATGGTCCGATATACATATAAGATAATCTTCAAGCGCCGAAGAGGCAAAATAAATGTAAGACACTTGGCAAAAGCATGTTTTTCAATCAAAATTCCATATCTCTAATTTTTGTTGGATTGAAGATTTGATCCATCCGGTCTTCTTGGTCCCATAGGTTATTTTTTACTCTCATATCATATATATATATATTAAGAAAGAGGTATGCGATGTTTTGGAATATATTTCAAATATTTCTCTTTGTCGTGTTGTGCGCGCACATTTGCTATTCTCTCTCTAGAGAAAGAGATTGAAAAAAAAACGAAAAAAAAACCTTTTCGTTTGCAATTCTAGATTACTTGAAATTAAAGGGCATGAATGAAAGAATTAGTATACACCTCCAAAGATTTATAATATATCAAGAGCTTTGTGACAAAAGAACATCAAAGAAATCAGAAGTCAGCAGATCAAATTATCTCTCTAGAGAGAGCATATCTATTTTTCAGCTTCAAGAAGGTATCTTTAGATTGGCTCATTTTTATTCGTTACGTCACGGATGATAAATATAGTTGTAGTATTTATCGTATTGATCATGCTACTGTTTCGATAAATCTGAAGATAAACTTAGATGACGTAATGAAAGCTTCGTAAACGAACCCAGATGCTATTCAACTTATGGTAGGTTCGCACTCAAGTTGAATTACATTAGTTTATATTGCACGTATATTGTTATTAAAAGCTCACATCTCAATATATTTCTACATACCTATTTTCTATCTATTAATTAAGCGATTGAAGAAGAAAATATTTACCAAGTATGACTTTAAATAACCATCCGTCTGCTGGCCTTCTTTTTAGAAAATATAATGTAGGCTATTTATTTGTGTATACGCTAGTGGAAGTTGCAGTTTCAGTGGTCGCGATCCTTTTGCATTAGTATAACTCACGTACGAGTCTTCCACATATCTTCAATTTCAATCTCCGGAGTCCCTCGATAAACATTAACTCGCACCATAACACAATCTCTAGAAAGAGACCCCTGGATATAACAAAATTATCATGGTTTCAACAAAATCGTTTATCTTTGCCATCGCAGTTGCGATGACTATGTTCCTCTGTCAAGGTTTTGTACCCCAAAACAATATGGCACGAAGAGTTTCAAGCAGAGCATTTGGATCTGCCTCGATGCGAATGGATATGGAAATGGGAACAACTACTTTGAAGAACAAACCTTTGACAATGGACTCAGTTATTAGCAACGTCAATTCTGTCGTGACACAGACCCCAGAGAAGAAGCTTAATTTTGAAGTTGACATCAAGGTTGAAGAGGCCGAAGAAGCACATGGTATGCCATGGACAGAGTCTATAGCAGGACCAGAAGCTCCTCTTATCTACATGCCTTTTTGGGAATGGCAATTTTCTTTCATGAAAGAAAATCTTACTAATCTTCGAGTCTTAGAGTGCAGCGCAAGGGGGTCAGCTTCCTTTGAATCTTCCATTGAGGATCTCTCATATATTGACAACAAAGAGAAGAAATCACGACTTGTGAACTTGTGTTTTGCCTCTGATGAATACCGAAAGATTCGCATGACATATTATGACGCCGGAGAATCATGTCAAGTTTTCAACTCCGTTTTCTACCCACATGAAGACCATAATTTACCAATATTGGGAATTGATATTCTATCATTCAATCGTAAAAAGTTTCTTGCAATTGTTGACTTTCAACCATTGCACCAAGATGAAGACTCACATGATGCATTGTATGAAGACTCTATTCTTGAACCAATTCGTGAACAATACGAGAACCTCAAAGGGAAAATGTCATCCAAATTCTATGATGAAACTCAATTCTTCTCGAAGCAAATGCTTTTCTCTCGTTTTGAGAAGGAGCAAATCATACCAGAAGAACTTTTTCCTGCCTTTAGAGAGTATGTCTCTGCACATTTAAAACTGGTGAAGGAAACTGAGAAGAACACAGACAAAATGGGGATAGTGAAAGAAAGACAGATTGCATATGACACTTACAGTGCAGAACGTGATCCAGCTACTGGTCTATTTGCAGCCATGTTTGGAAAAGAATGGGCTGATAAGTTTGTTCATGGATTTCTGTTTTCAAGAAGCGAAATGCAAGAAGGGTCCGCACAACCACAAATGATGGGAATGGGAGGACCACCAAGAGGTACACACCAAAAGTAATGACGCGCATTTTCCCACACTTCGCGATTGTAAACTAAATTGTAGCATACGTGGAATCTTTCACTAAGTCTGATGGATCCAATTTTTCATAATGATGAAGCTTTCTAATTGTAATATTTAATGCAAAAAGTTTTTCCCCAAAATAATTATAACTCCCACTTCCTTATCTTTTTGACGCATGTAAAAAGACTGAATGCTCAATCGTATTGCTGCTGTTAATATGTTTCGCTTGACAAATTTGGCATGAATGACGGAGTCACCAGAAATGAAACACTGTTTGCCGTTGCTTGGGAAGCATTACAAGCAATATCTATATGAAATAGACTGCTGCGTATATTTTGAGTGGAGTACTTCTCGCAACCCAATCAAAATTTTGAATTGTAATTTTCAACATATTAAGCTTTAAATTCAACAAATTGTTGTGGTAGACATGAGACATCAACACGAAAAGAAAATAGTTATGAGTAAGGATAGAGAGCAAGTGTTATATCAATGCTTTGGTGTATGCTTTTCAGCACGGACAAAGCAAAATTACATTTGTTGAAAAAATTATTAACTAATAATTTATATTTTTGTAATTCAGTAATATATTAAATCGCTTTCAAACTAAAATTGATTGATCAGTTGTTCCATCGGAGACAAAAAGAGAAGTATTAACCTCAATGTACTAACGCAATATGTTATAATTTGGTTCCATAATCGAAATAATTTTACTAGAGAATCGTGAAATGGGATAACCATAGAAAGAAGCTGTAAAATAGAAAGAGCAAAATGAAAATGCCAAGCATGCTATCTTTTGTATTGAAATCATGCTATGATCTTGCATAAAAAAATGATATTTTTCTCAAATTTTGTTCATTTATTTTTCATTCGATTCTACATAGAATTGAATAGTGTCGTACGTGGTAGCAATCTATGCCTATGAGTACTACGGTGACTAAAACTTTACCTCGGCAGCAATCAACGACAATCGTTACGCATCATCGGACGGTGCAGTACACCTTGAGTTGACAGCAAAGAGAACACAACCTAAGGAAAATCAATCATTCAATTAATCTAGCAAGATGTCAAGTGGTTTTGGACTACGAGGATCAACAGGAAGATGCTTTCCTTTCTGGACTGAATTCAAGGAATGTATGGTAAGTCATGCCAACTAGTTAGTGCTTCAGTAAAGATAACAAGTTTTTACTTGCCTTTCATACACAGCTAAAAAACAAAAGCGGCATTTTTTATATTGAAGTTGAACTCACATATTATATTGGCGCATATTCATAGAAACAAGAAACTGAACGTGATGGTAGCACCTGTGTAGGAGTTCGCGAAGACTATTTCGAATGTCTTCATCACCGTAAAGAGCATCAACGATTGAGAATCATTAGTGCACAGGATAAAATGAATAAGGCTGGTGCTACTACAACTCATGGTGGTGATCACTAACTAAAATTACTTCTTGTTTTTTGACTCTGGATTTTGTGGGATGTCCTTTATCTGTGGAGCATCAACAAATGCCGAGATTACATCATTGGCGGTAAAGTATAATTTCGTGAGAAAATGTCACTAATGAACCATGACACAGTCTGAAGTTAACTATCTAACGCAATATCAGTAATCATCATCAAATTGTAACAATTAATAATTTCTTTTACGATGCAACATATCAAAGTTTGAAAATAAGTTATTTAGTTCATATTTCTCTCACATAAAATGGAAACCCTGCAACAGATAGTAGCTTCATAAATAATGAATTTGAGTTCGTTCACATTAAAAGCGCACTTTATTTGTTACTATCCATGATGTGCAACCCGTTTTCTATAAATTGAAAATAAAATTCCGAATGTCTATGACATTACTTGTTTTCATAATATGCTTTGTATTCGTATTCTTGTTTAATGTCAATCTATTTTATGCAAATATGAAACTTACAATTGCAAAATATTGCTATATTGGGTCTAAGAATAGTATATCATGGTATCTTGTGATAAAGTGATCCACAATAAAGCGAATGGAGAGCGCACAAAATGCAATGATTGTTTCATCTATTCTGTGAGGTATTTTGATTTCGAGCATTGTAAATAACAAAGGAATTAAAGCCATCATACTCCAAAATAATTGAGGTGGCATGTGCTCGTTGAAGGACGCTATTAAAATAGTGACAGACAAAAACACGCTAATACTGCCTTCGTAGGTTCTTGCATATAGTGCACGATTACTTGTATTTGAAGCCTTGTGAAAGAAAACTTCAACTACATATTCATGCCTTCCAAATGCTAGACGAGCTATGAGGGATATAATCCCTGAGAAAGAAAAAACAAATTCTTCCCCAACTAGCATTTGTACAAAGAGCGCTGCAACTTCACTTAAGTTCTGTGATTGTTGACTTGATTGTAGCTTCTCGAGCATGTGACTATTTTGACAAGATTGAGTATTGCCATTGCTAGATATTATTATGGTTTTCCCCATCACAGCTGATCTAGTCTTCTTCTTTCTCTGAGTGCGTAATGGACTTGAGCAAGTCTGATGAATGTTGAGAACATTCAATTCATATTCTTCGAGACTGTCAGAGGATTCAGAGTATTCTGGCCTTCGATAGGAAATTCTCTTTGATTTTTTCTTGTATGCTCCTTTTGCTTTTCTACGTAATTTTCTGTTCTTCATAGGATCATTGCCATCACAACGAGTTGGAGTAAAATCAGATATTGTTGTAGAAGCTGCATCAGAAGTTGCGCATAAAGATAAATCTATTTTTCTCGAAACATCAATCATTTCTGGACTTGTCTTTTTTAGCAGTGTGTCAGTTGATGCGGGTGAAGTCCAATAAATAGACGGTATTTCCATATCTGAAATATCTTCAAACTCTTCATCTGGCAGTTTCGGCAAAATAGGTGAAAAATCTTCTTCTTCCAAAATAATCACTGCATTATCAACCTCTCTTCTTACTCTTTCTTCAGCATCTTGCAGACAACGTAATTCACTTGTCATACCATCATCGTCATTTTCAATGGCTCGGTATTGCTGCTCCAGAATTCTTGTAAGTTCCGTGTCTTCGCGAGAGATACTATTACATAATTTTCTGCTACTGGCGGTAAACTCTTTCGATTGAAATTCCAACCTCAATTTTTTTGATTCCAAATCACTTTCTGACATTTTCACGGTATTCACGAGCTTCGTAAAACTGGTTTTACTGTGATTGATAACTGTATGCAATGTTCAGTTTTGATCATTTATGATGTCGTATTGCTCATTCATTTATGATTAAGGTACCCACAAACAAGAAGATCTATGAATCACGTTTTGAGTAAAGATTCTACGTGCTCATGTAATTGCAAAGGAGAAGGATGATATTTTCAGAAAAGTAGGTCATTCATGCCTGTCACAAGTTCCACCAGTATAATTTATCAACGGAAACACTTTGGAAGCAATAGCTAAATAATCTCGTTTAAAAACGAACATTTATTCTCTAATCAAATACTTAGTTCGTCATTCCTTCTCAAGCAATACTGACCAGAACCTCTTCCCAGGAAATTCGCATGACGTCATTTTCTTTTCATTGGATTCCCAGACCAACAGCTATTTAAAACATAAATATTTTTAAGGTATTAAATTAGTTGAGAATGAACCCTTTGCTCTAAATTTCCCATAATATTTATCATCTCTTCTTCAACATGTTCACTCTTTTTATTATAGGATTCTCATAAGCATATGTCTAGCATCATGAACAATTCATGCGAACCTCATGAATGACATATGAATCTATTTCACAGAACAAAAAATTCTGATCCTAAAACTGTTGTGCAACGTCAGCCATTACTTGCCATAAAGAATTAATTTGAAAACCGTGTTGATAGAGTGTTGATAATGTGTTGACAATATGTTGACAATAATGATATGTAAAGAGTACCGTACCTATTTATTTTGACTCCAAATCGATTCTTTAGATTATCAATTAGGTGTCAAATGTTTTCTTCCTGGATAATGCGAACCTCATATTTATCATCTTTTCTTCAACATGTTCACTCTTTTTATTATAGGATTCTCATAAGCATATGTCTAGCATCATGAACAATTCATGCGAACCTCATGAATGACATATGAATCTATTTCACAGAACAAAAAATTCTGATCCTAAAACTTTTGTGCAACGTCAGCCATTACTTGCCATAAAGAATTAATTTGAAAACCGTATTGATAGAGTGTTGATAGAGTGTTGATAATGTGTTGACAATGTGTTGACAATGTGTTGACAATGCGTTGACAATGTGTTGACAATATGTTGACAATAATGATATGTAAAGAGTACCGTACCAATTCATTTTGACTCCAAATCGATTCTTTAGATTCTCGATTAGGTGTCAAATGTTTTCTTCCTGGATAATTAAGATGTTAAGAATAGTTGAATGCATTCGATAGAAAATGATCGTCAATCTATTTACCCGTAATGAATATTTCGTTCACCATCACCATAGCATTGGAGATCCTAATTTTGTCTCCACGCTTATCAAGTCTCGCGATCAATTAAATGATTTTTTAAATCGGCGCCACCTTATGTTCAATGTGCTTACACTATTTTTGATTGATTTATTATGAGCATGTGTGTGCAATTATTGATTTCGAAAAAAAATCCAGCGAACATTCTATATCTTCTTTGATACTTTGCTCAAACAAAAACTTTTTATCGAAACTTCTTTCTGCAATCTCAGACTCTCGTTGAAAAAAATTGAAGGTAGTGGATTTAAAAATTCTTATGGCCTTCATTAAATTCAATGATTTTCAATAAACTATCAGAATGTTTAAGAAACACAGCATCAGTAACGAAAGTTGTGCACAACTCAAATTTTCAAGAGATCAAGAATAGAATTGAAACATGTCCTAATTGACTGGAATAAATTAGAGAATCAACAAACTGAACATTGTGAACAAGTGCGCGAAAGATTCTATGGATGGATAGTGAGCTTTATAATATTGATGGTTCAAAAGTTGTGGAAGTTTCAAGTATTGATAGTATTTCAGTGAGTTTAGAAAATCATGACGTATGCTCGTCAATGATGAGTGGAATGATTGTCAATATACTCTTTAAGAGATATGACGTGCAATAAATTGCAATGAAAAAAAATGTGGGTTGATCCATCTGAAAGCTACGTATGGATGAAAAATATATAATCCAGCACATTATCCACACGATGCTGGGGATTCTTACACCAGCATTCTGGAATGTGATAATCTCTACATCCTTTGTTTTTCGAAAATATTTTTGAATAATTAATTCTGGTGGGATACAGTTGGAATTTTCTGAATCATCTATGCTTTGTATTGCTTATGCCATAAGACATTCATTTGTACGATACTCTCTAATCTGGTAGACAGAATGATCGCAATCTTCGAACGATCCTTTGTTTGTAAGTTCACTTATTACATGAAGGGGGTAAAGCAACGATTAACTAGTAACAAGAAATAATAGAAAGAATTTCGAATAAGATTCTAAAGATAATAACAATGTTAGATGCATACAATAAAAGACTTTACGCATGCAGTTAGAGGATAGGAAATCAAGAAGAAATAGTTTTAAATGTTACCCATTAATATTTAACACGTCAAACTTGTTTTCTTTTTCATAGTGCTGACATCCACAAAATGTATGTGCTACAAGATATTATTCGAGAGCAGTCACTACATGTAAATTTCCAATTTGTACGTAACGTGTTTCTTAAAAAAACTTGAATCAAATCTATGGTATTGGGATTTCTGTATTTTAGTGAAAACATGAGAGCAACATCATAATGTTTCTTACGAAAAGTAATTTGCAATGTCACATTCATTTTTGTGAGAAGGTGAGTCTTGATTACACCCGGGATTAAATTATGTCTCATATTTATTTAATTAAGGCACTCCTTTTCTCTAATTTGCTAAGTCTTCTTGATAACTAATAATTAATTACATATGCGCATCTGGGTGTAGAAAAAATTGAGACAAATGCAACTTTTACGATCAAGAGATTAAGCAAATGGCGTTGTGAATGGATTGATATATAAGAAACAAGCACCAATATGAGACCTAAAAAGGATGGTGATATGGAAGTGGAAAATGAGGAAGAATCCTTAGAAGAATCGCTAGAAGAAAATAGAGAAGTCATAGAGCAATCTGAGTTAGATGAAGCAGCCTCAGAGGTAGATGAGGTAGAAGAGGAAGAAGAAGAGGAGGAAGAAATCGATGATTGGCACCTATATGAACTGTGCGTGCTGGCTTGTGAAGCTGGCAGTGATAATGAAGATATCTGGGATGAGATAAGAGCCTGGTATAAAGAAACCTCTCCAGAAGATAGAGCTATTGCAATTGATCAAAGACAACATTTAACAATGAGAACGGCTCTTCACGAAGTTTGTAATCACCATAACCCTCCTGTCGATATAATAGAAACGTTATTAGAATGCTCTCTGAATGGTGACGTCGCCAAAGTAGTAGATCAATCCGCTTGGATACCATTACACATTGCTTGCAACAGCGAAACCCCAGCAGAGGTCATTCAGCTGCTTGTTGATGCTTATCCAGAAGGCGCTTACCAACAGGACCAAAAAGGACGTACTCCATTGCACTTTTTGGTTATTAAAGACACTCAGTTTACCAGGAATGGTGATCGTGATAAATTTTTCTCGTCCTTTTTAAAGAAAGAAGAATCGTTTGCCACCAAAAATATGATCAAAGTTGCAGAAATTCTCACCACAAATCCCTCCTTCACTCCATCGCCTCGCAATTTAAATGCTGTACAAGCTCAAAATAGCGCTGAGCGAGTACATGATCTTATCAATAATATGTTACCCATACATTATGCTTGTGCTTATGGTATACCCACATCAGTCATTAAAGTTCTAGTTACAGCCTATCCAGAATCTATTAATGTTACGGACAAGTTCGGTCGTACACCATTGCATTATTCAATGAGAAATGCGGATAATTCGGAATCACCACAGCGAGTTCAATTATTAGTTGATCAAGATCCCAATAGCACTGTCTCTCTGCAACCTAGAAGATATCTTGCTCGTGTTGTGGATATGGCAGATAATGATGGATCACTTCCAATACAACAACTATCTGCGAAAGCTGTAGAACTAGAAGAGCAGAATGAAATAGGAAGAGAAAATGTGATAAAATGCCTCAACATCTACCTAAATACTAAACCCTTAGCTACAGCCAAATTTCTAACAGGGTTGCAAACTCTTCCGAAATGGTTAAAGGACACAGCTGTCGTGAATGCAAATGTCAAAACAATCCTAAATAAAAAAATTGCCAAGAGGATACCCACTATGTTCTTACTTCTGGATGGATTATTTTTGATAGCAATCATTATTGTCTTTGCGATAACAGGAAGAGATTTTTTAGAAGATTATAAAGAGGGACTAGAAAAATACGATGCCGAACAGTGTGCTCTGATGCAGGGACGGAGTGGGAGAGATGCCTTTTCATTCTTTCTGTATATTGGGACAAGCTACTTTCTAATCCGAGGTAAGAAATATATTTTTTATTTATATATTTTTATTGAATGAAATTATTAGTCCTCATCATCAGCTTAAACTTTCCGATCGCACAAGAATTGCTGCAAGTGTTATCTTTATGCAGTTTAGGGACCTTTAAATCTTGGGTGGCTGATTTCTCAAACTGGATTGATGTCATTGTTATAACACTAGTATTTTTCTTGACAGTAGCAATGCAAAATTGCATGTTGACGAAAAATGGTTTTCGAGTTGGGATTGTAATTACAATCATGATACTAGCCATTCAATTAATTTCCTTTTTAAAGAGCACACTGGAAGAATTTGCCGTGTTTGTGAATGGAGTGGTCTATGTGGTGAAACGGCTAGGTGCCTTCATCATTGCCTTATTCGTGATTTTGGTGGCCTTTTCAGAGATTTTTTACTTCATTTATCATTTATCAGAAGAGTGTCAAGATGCAGATGAGTTTCCAGTATTTGCCCATTGTACACCCCATCTATCCCTTCTCCGTGTATTTTCATCACTTATGGGAGAAGTGAATCCTTCAGATTACACGTCAAAAAATGAGGCAATCATGTTCTTTGCCCTTTATGTTTTTATCGTGATTATATTGTTGAGTAATGTATTGATCGCTGTTGTGACTGACAACTATGGAGTAATTAAAAATGAACGTGCAGCGATCGTTTTTTGGTCGAATCGTTTAGATTTTGTAGCGGAAATGGATGCCATATCAAGAGTCCGCTTTTTATTAAGGTCACGACGACACAATGAACATTCCGATCCAACAAACCGTCATATAAGTCAAATGGTTGAAGATTCAGAAGAAGATCATTTGGATTATATTATTTGGGATAACTTCATGACGTTGTTGTTTGAAAAACAGGAAATAGATGTAACTCAATTCGAGTACTGGGTAATATCTTTTCAACGAGTGGTGGCCTTTTTCATAATAACACCGCTATGGCTCATTGTTGGATTTTGTTCAGCTGGGTGGTTATGGCCGCCCCAAGTACGGCAAAAGTTTTTGGTGCAACGTGTGATTTCGAACACTCGATCCGATGTTTCGAATGTTATATCGATGCAAATTTCTGAATTGAGGAAGGAAGTACATAAGCTTCGTGTCGAAGTCAAAGCTGAAATGAAGAATGATCGGCGTACAATTACAGAAATGAAAGCAGAAGCAGAAGCGGTCCAATCGGATGTTTTAGCGGATATGATGCAGATTAAGGAAATTATGAGGACTCTTTTAGAGTTAAGAAGGGAGGAAATGTCAACTTCGATGCGACCAAACAATATATAAATTAAAATCCTTAATTTTACTACCTAATAGAAACTAAAATTATCTAGACTTAGAAGGTCTTTCCGGACTCAAATATCGTGATTGTACTCTTGATTAACCGATGTTTTTTATTTTTGTGTTTCTCTCCTCATAGTGCCAAGATGCACGATTCCTGACGAAAAATTTTCCTTTAAATAAATGCCTCTTGGATAGGTCTTGAATACCGCGGGACCTAGTTTTCGTAAGCATTTCGTTTATTTATGGTAGAGTATCTTGTTTTATTTTCTCTTTCGTTAACTCGCTGCTAGATGAAAGCATAAGAAGTAAACAATGCAAAACCATTCCAACCTCGATTTTATGCTGGCACGTCAGGAAACAGTAAAAAATCCTACTTTAATTTCACTTGATGACAATGAAGATGTTAACTCAACGAGTTTCCGCTCCCTGGCATCTTCTCAGTGTACAGAAATAGATGGTGGACGTTTTTATGAATTATGCATGTCTGCTGGTGTATCTGAGAGCAATGAAGATGAAGTTTGGAATAATATTCGGACTTGGCTGCTCAATGCATCAAAAGAAGAAAGAGCCATGGGTGTTTGTCAACGAGAAATGAATCACAAAACAGCTCTTCATGAAGTTTGCAACCACCCAAATCCTCCCATAGATGTTGTTGCTAATATACTGGAATCTTCTTCCAGCCATGAAGTCGCTAAGGCTGTGGATAAAGATTCCTGGATACCTTTACATATAGCTTGTAATAGTGGTGTCTCCACAGATGTGATTCAATTGTTGGTGGACGCTTATCCAGACGGAACAACACAACAGGACAAGCATGGAAGAACTCCTTTGCACTTTTTATTATCTAGAGAATCATTTTCCAATTATAAAACAAAATCAAAAATATCATTTCCAATACTGCTTCAACAGCAAGAATCATCTGAAATTCAGAATGCGATTCAATCAGCTCAAGTTCTTACTTCTGTCCAAAGAAGTTTAAATCCAACTAATGCTATATCTGAAACAATAAGTGCAGCAAACATAACAGACTTCATGAATGATATGCTTCCTATTCATTATGCCTGTGCTTATGGTGTCCCAACATCTATCTTAGAAGTACTTGTGGATGCTAATCCAGAATCAATTAACAGTACCGATAAATTCGGGCGTACACCATTGCATTATTCCATGCGGAATGGGGATAATTCTGAATCGCCCCGTCATCTTCGATTGCTGATAGAAAATGATCCAAATCACTTTATGCAAGAGCAAACTCTCCAAGAATTATCCTACATAGTGGATATGGAAGATAGTAATGGAGCACTTCCGTTGGAGCTTTTAGGCAAACGAGGCAATGAAGTAGACAAGCAAAATGAAATTGGGAGAGAAGCTGTGACCGAATGCTTATTAATTTATTTGGAATCGGAACCATTACCCACCACGAAATTCGTAACAACGCTACAAAAGCTTCCGCAATGGCTCAAGGATACAGCTGTCATGAATACCTACGTTAAAACTGTCATGAACAAGAAAATATCCCAAAGAATACCCACGATGTTTTTGCTTCTGGATGGAATGTTTGCATTTACTAGCTTTGCAGCATTTGCTTCCATTGGTTGGGGATTTGATATTTTGGATGCCCAAAATTGTACCATGTTGCAAAACGATGTAGATCAGAAATCGTTTTGCTACTTTCTTTATATAGGTGCAGCTTACTTTTTATTTCATGAACTTTTACAAATGCTTTCCTTATATAGTTTGGGCACATTACGAACCTGGCTTACAAATGGAGAAAATTGGATTGATGTCTTGCTCATTTCACTCTTATTTGCAACGGCAAGGATAATGAGTATGACGGATGCAAAATCAGAAGATGAAAAGTGTCCTCTTCCCAGAAAAGAAGTAAAAATAATTTACGTCCTTCTTATCTCGAGCATGGCGATCAAAATATTCTTTTACCTTAAAAGTTTTCGCGAGAAATTTGCCGTTTTTGTGAATGGAGTCATTTATGTGGTACAAAGACTGTTCATTTTCGGATTTGCTCTGTTTTGTGTCCTACTAGCATTTAGTGAGATCTTCTTTCTACTATATCACAAATCTGAAAAATGTCAAGAAGATCCAGAATTTGCCCATTGTGATCAATTTAGATCATTATTACGGGTCTATTCGAATTTGATGGGAGAAGTCTATCCCAAGAACTACACAGACAAACCAGAGGCAAAGTATTTTTTTATGATGTACATTTTGGTGGCTATCATATTGCTGAGCAATGTGTTGATTGCAGTTGTCACAGACAACTACAAAGTCATCAAAAATACACGTGCCTCTATGGTGTTTTGGTCCAACCGATTGGACTTGGCAGCAGAAATGGATGCAATCTGTAGGGTAATGACATTATTTTCCCCATTCCGATACTGGAATAAAAAACCTGTAGCGGAAGAAGAGCGCTACGACTATATAATTTGGAAAAACTTCATGAGTCTGTTCTTTGAACATCATGAAATGGGTTTAGCACAAATGATAAATGGAGAATTTTGGATTATATTAATCTACCGCATCTTGGCTATTGTTTTGTTACCACTTTGGTTTCTGATTGGATTTATCTCGGCAGGACTGTTATGGCCTCCTCAGGTTCGTCATGCATTTATGCCGAATATTGGGTTTGATACTAGAGTAGATACTTCCATCATAATTGCAAAACAAATCACAGAATTAAGGAGAGAAGTGCATAAGAATTATGTGGAAGTAAAATCGGAATTAAAACAAGATCGGAAAGAATTGAAAACAATGAAGACAGAAACAGAAGCTTTACAGTCGGATATATTAGCAGATATGATGCAGATTAAAGAAATTTTGTCGACCTTGCTAGAATTGAGAAAGGAAGAAAATGATGTGAAGATGCAAGTAACACAATGAAAAGGAATGTTTTGTGACCATCATCAGGTATCATGATAATAAAATATTAAAATATTAAAATAAATAATAAAATAAGAGGAGTATCTAATCAAAAAGGTCTGTATTGATGTAGATAAGGACGCAGAATCTAAATAACCGTTAAATGTTTCATTTTATTTAACAATGTTACCCGCAAACACATAGATTTATAATTTCTCCGACGAGCAGCTGTTTCTTTACGTGAACTAGATGGTTACTGGTGCGGCGTCGCGTTTCGGTCATTCATGAATTATTTTGAGTGGAGAGAAACACCAGCCCTTAAGAAGATGTCAGAAGTCGAACAGCAACAAACTAAGAAGCGTGAACGCGATGAGGAAACCGAGCAAGTCAAGGAAGGTAAAGACAATTTCAAACATCTTCTATATGCATGTTGCTGCCATTTACGCGTAACGATATAAATAAACTAAAATCATCATCATTTCTATCTGATTGTTACCGTAGATCCGCCTCCCAAAGCTCCCAAGATTACTGATGCCAGCAGTGAGACAATTTCGCAACCAGCATCAACTGACAAAGTTGACCTCGTGAAAAAAGAGACAGATGTGGCCACACAAGACTCTAATGATGTTTCGAAGGAAACCGTTGAGACTAAAGGCGAAGACGCTGCAGCTACTCCTGACCCTGAACCCGCCGTCAACATTGCCACTCCAGCTGTCAAGAATGATGATGCAGCGAAGACTGAAGATAGTAAGAGTGATTCTTCTAAAGCAGTAAGCATCGAAATCGCTGCAACTGACGAAAAAGTTGAAGAAAAAGTTGAAGAAAAGGCTGAAGTGAAGGCTGAAGTGAAGGCTGAACCTAGTCCCAGTAAACCTGTGATTGAGAACAAGACTACTGAAGCGTCGAAACCAGTTTCTTCCACAGCATCTGCCCCAGCTACTAGCAATACTAATACTTCTCCCAACAGTAATAGAAATGCTAACAGCAACACTAATAGCAACGCGCAACTAGAAGAAACTGGAAATGTGTCAGCTCTGTTCGTAGGCCGTGTCATTGGAAAAGGAGGTGAAATGATTCGTGATTTGCAAGCCCGCAGTGGTTGTAGAATTGATGTAGATCAAAATGTGCCTGAAGGTGCTCCTCGTGTCATTACCTATCGTGGAAATCGACGTACAATAGATTTTGCAAAGCGCTTAATTGACATTTTGTGCTCTGAGAATGGCAAAGAAGCCGACCTGCCCTTGGGAGAAGCTAGTCGAAAGCATTTGGTAGTACCAGCGAACGTCATTGGGAAAATTATTGGAAGAGGAGGAGAAATGATTCGAGAGCTGCAATCGAAATCACAAGCCAAGATTCAAGTAGATCACACAGGAGCAGGAGGAGTAGATCCCACCAAGAGACAAATTACTTTAACTGGTACTGAACAGGCTGTAGTGAAAGCCGAAGAGATGATTCAATTTCTAACTGCTAATCCAACTATGGATGCTATGCAAGCTCTAAGCATGCTAATGGATGAAAAAAATCGACCTGGCGCTAAATGGGGAGCAGGGCCTCCCTATAACTCCATGCCCAATGGTGGAATTGGGATGGACAATAACACCCGATTCAACCAAAATCAAAGCCACAATCAATACAACAATAGCAACAACAATCAACAACAGCATGGTTCTGGATCTTACCAACAATACAATAATCCTCCTAATGCTCAATACAATCAACCAAGCAACTCTAATTATGGGGGGTATCCTCAAAATAATTCCTACAACTCTGCTCCCCAGAATCAGTTTAACCCTCAGCAGAATCCGTACAATTCCCAACCGCCACAGCAACAATCATTCAATAATGGACAAACTGAATCCGAAATATTCCCTTGTCCTAAAATGTACATGGGTCGAGTAATCGGACAAAAAGGTTGTACCATCAATGACGTACAAAAACGATCAGGATGTGATATTCAAATCAATCAAGATGTTCCACCGGGTCATGACTGTGAAATCAACATTCGAGGATCGAGATCTGGCATTGAGAGTGCCAAACACATGTTGAGGGAAATTATAGAGATGGGGCCCAACCATAGTTATGCTGGAGGGCGCGGAAATAGAGGAGGTGGTCACCAATATGGGGGAAATCACCAAAATAACAATAACAATGGTGGCTATAATAACCCTCAACAACAATACCCACAAAACAATGGTTATGGTAGTCAACAGCAATATCAACAACAATATCAACCTCAGCAACAACAACCCCCTCAGCAGCCTCCGCAACAGCAACCACCTACCATGCAGTATAATAATCCTCCAAACACCTACGGAAGTCAAGGATATCATCCTCCGCCTCAAAATTACGCACCCCAACAACCTCCTCAACAGCAACAGACGTATCCAGCTCAGCAACCTCATCAACCTCACCAACCATATATGGCTCAAGGTTCCTATGGAAATCCAGGCGGGGGTGGATATGGCCAACCGCCCATGAGGAGTCCCCCTCCCATGCAACAAGTTTCTCCCTGGAAAACTGCTACCGCAGCAGATGGCCAAACTTATTATTATAATGAGAAAACAGGAGAGACTCAATGGGATAAGCCCCCTGGGGTCTGATGGATGAAAGAGATCTGGAGAAGAGAACATGGAAAAGATTTCACAACAATGGTATGATATGATTCCTACGTGCTTATTGATATCATGATGTTATATGAAAAACGGGATCATGTGCTTGGTGTATACATCGCATTGCGTGCATGTCTGATTTTTAGAATTTCTTTTTGGTTAGTGTGTTGATAACATGATCGGTTGCATTTACGTTTTTGAATTCTTATGTATTGAAGATGGACTTTTTCGTTTCATGATCCCTATACAAAGTCCAACTGGAACGATATCGATATATGCAGTATTTATTTTATTTCTGAAATGAAGTTTGCTCTTACGTAAACATGTGGATACCCAATGATCTTCCGTTTTCAGTTTGACAAGAAATGAGCTTCTATTATCATTAACACCTTATTTGTCATGAACGAATGGTTGTATTCTCTCTATTGCCGTACAAAAAGCTTTCCTTCACGTTTCTGATAAAATTGATGCCTTTCTTTGCCTCCACTCGCACCTCGATGATATTACAATTTATCCTCCATCTTTCCTCAGCTCATTTCGCTTCTGTTGAAATTTCATTTGAGTATGAATTCTGAATGATATGTCTTTCACAATTCGCATAACTTTAACATATTGTGTGTTTTCTATTGACGCAACGCATGATTTTCTCTCGACCCTATTTAGATTACCATAAACACAAATGTAGACTTGCTAGAAATTAGACTAGAATGATATCACTTGTAATTGATTAATGGTCAATCTATCATTTATTCCATTTTGAATTTAAAGAAGCTCCTCCAACAAAAAGTGTATCATCATCCTCCTTTCTTCATGCGACGTTACGATGAATTTTTCATATAATATACACAAAACATATTTGAAACAAAGATAATCAATAGAATAAATATGAAGGAGAGGCATTTGCAACATACTTCTTCAACGCAAGTTAGTTTACCTGTTACTTTTATACGACTTCTGGAGCTTGCCTGAATTTTGTTTTTTTTGTCCACCTGACCATTTCTTGTTTCCCTTAAAATTCTTACGTTTTTTGTGCTGTGGAAAGTAATTGTCTTCATCAGAACTATCGCTGTATTGAGTATCACGTAATGATCGATTTCTTTTCTTTGCATTTTTTCTTGGTTTCTTCTGTTTCTTTTGTTTTTTTCTTGAGGAGGAGGTTGTTTGGCTGGAACTATCCATGGTTTCATCCTCATCATCACTATTAGATTCAGATTCCTCCATTGAATTCATTAGAATAGCACGCTTTCGTATCTCATCTGTGGGGGGCAGAATTGAAGCTAGGATAGACTTCGCAGGCACAAGTGGCTGTGAGACATGAGAGAGTAGGACACGAAAAGCAACATCGAAGGACCGTTGTATATGGTTCATACGAAAGGTGCTTTTTCCTACATCTGATGTAAGATCCATTGGATTCTCAATGGCAAGGCTACTCGGTCGAAGTGGTTGGTAGAAGTTTTCACGTTTTTCACTGGCACCTTTAGGAAAATAACTTCCGTCATTTCGAACGGATATGGCGGTGGTATAGTAATTGAAGTCCAAACTATAAAATTCAAAAAATTCCAGGAGTAGTGCACCCAGGTTCATAATTATACTGCGTCGATATCGTGTGTACTCTTCTCTGGCTCGATGTTGTAGGAACGAAACTATCATCATCTGAAGCATAAATGATCCCATTCCACCTGAATAAGGTTCATTGATACCACGAATAGCCATAAAATATTTAAGAACAAAAACGAGAGGCCTAAGAGGAGGCATATCTTCTAAAAATTTGTTCATCATTTGAGCAGCTTCTGGTCCTCCTTCTTGATTGAAGCAAACATCGACTGACATTCCAGTAGGCCCATGTGTGAACTTTACAATAGGTATTCTAGTGTTCTCCACCGTATCCAAATAGGTGAGATCGTCTTTGTAAAAAGAGCGTATGCCATCTGCAAGTCGACGGAGAGGAGATCGTGTATCAGTCTCATTTTCCCACTCTTCCATTTCACGTCGTTCTTTTGCCTTTTCAGATTCTACATTTTCTTTGTTGTCTTCATTGTTACCATCTTTCATCCCTTCTTTTTGGCCATTGGGAAGGTAGATTACTATGTCTATATCAGAAGTTGGTAGAAATAGTCTTGTTGCTTGTGATCCAAAAACAACTATTTTGTACTAGTTTTGAATATAGTATATTAGTTATTGGAATAAAATATGCAAAGTTAGAACAGATGAAACTTACTTTCTCAGGTCCCCCGAACACATCATTAGATACTTGATCAATATCAGCAATCACTTTTTCTCGGGCCTCTATTTCCAACTGATGCGGACTCATTACTTTGGCAAAGCCGACAATTTCATTGTGAAGTGCTAATAAAGGCGGAATTACTGGATTAGGATTTCTGTTCGACCGTTTGAGAGGTGGGAGGCATTTCAATGTTTGCCAAGGTGCTAGTTCACCGGTGTGAATACTCACAGTCGGTATAAAGTTGGGGTCTATCTTTTTTTCTCTTTGGCGTTGTTGGTTAAATTTGCTGTGTTGTTCTCCCTTATCGTTCTCAGCAGCTTTCTTGTCGCCTGTATCGACGTCGTTCTTATTTCCAAAACTTAGAAAATCCGCATCTTTCCAACTTTCTTCATTGTCATTCTCATCCTCATCCTCAACTCTGTCATGAACAGTATCAATAATAAAGAATTGGTCGTTTGGTAGTTCGTCCATATTACGAAAGATCTTTCCACTTTGGTGTTAGTGTGGTAATATTTAGGTACACTTATTTGCTGTTTGGTGTTGAATTGGATTCAAGTACAAATTATTCTTGGTGAAAGCCTTTTATTTGATTGATGGCGGGTTCTTTATTTTGTTGGATGCAGCAGTAAAACTTAGTATGTGTCGTACTCATTCGAACGTAGACTGGATATAATCAAACAAAAATTCTCTTTGTGAAAAACTTTGGACCTCAAAAACGAATAAAGAGAAATTCACATTTCGGCTGTCGTACAAAACAATGAAATGGTTTACATTCCTCAATATCATTTTTGAGATGCAGTTTTGAATATCATCTATAAAAGGTTTTCTCCTTCAGAAAATGTCGAATTATAAAGTAAGTCATATTGAACTTTAATTTTTTTCTTCTTTCAATCGCGCCATTTTTTAATTGGTTTGTCATCAATTTTATTGATAGACCCAAGATTCCCGTAATTGATGTAACATTGATCAGCAGTTGCTGCTGATGCTGTTTGAATAATATGATTTAATAATTTTAAATAAACCACCTAATCGAGAAAAATAATTACATGAAAGTGTATGGGATAAAAAATCTTTGTGGGATTAAAAAATGTAGTTCTGGCTAATAAAATTGAAGTATCTTGTCTCAACAGTCCCACAGAAAAAATATTCAAGATTCTAGAAGTGAGACGGTGTCTTAATCAAATCGTCCTCCTTGTAATCCCTCAATGATATTCCCAGTCTAAAAGGCTACTTGTCGAGATAGAAAGGAAAATTAAAGCTACATTGATCACTTTCTTAGCTCCTTTTTCAAATACCTCCAGAACTATCGTTCCATCAAGATGCTACATCAAAAAATGAATTCAATAAAAGTCCTTGTATTTGTTTTTTATTTCGCATGGAAGAAAGTTGGAGTACAAGGAGAACGACCTGCCTGTGACATATCCAAGAACCACTCTATGCAATGCGGGGCGGTCACAGAAGTATTCGATGAAATTGGGTTGACTTTGTACCCATACATGCACGAATGCGAATGGCCCGTGATTGCATGTGACAATGGAACTGTTACCAAATTTACGATGCCTAGAATGTTTTTTAGTGGAAGTCTATCAACCAAAATTGGCTTGTTGTCAAATCTCGAAAGACTAGAAATATCGAGTGAGAAAAATTGTTGACTTTCTTTAATTTTGTCAAATCAAAGTTTTATACTTATCAGAAAATATCCTTTTCCTTTTCCATAGAAGGCAATTTTCTTCTAGAAGGAACCATCCCAACGGAAGTGGGAAATCTAACCATGCTGAAAGAACTGAATATTTGTGAGTGAACATAAGTAGATCATAGCTCTTTTTTTATTTTATTCTGCTTACCTTTTTATGTCACCGAATAACAACGTTGATGTCATAAAAGTTGAAACAATTTTGACTGGAAGCATCCCAACGGAGTTAGGACTTTTAAAAAATTTAGAACTACTAAATATCGGTAAGTACTATTTTATTGTTTAAAATGACAAATGCCCTTCTTGATTCCTACTCATGCATCTACTTTATACCTTCACGATTTAGATGTCTCCAATCTTTCTGGCAGCATACCTAGTCAGTTGCAGAACTTGACGACGTTGCAGCATCTTTCTTTAAGTGAGCATCCATTATATTTAGATCTCATGTGATGTGTTGTATTTCTCATTTTGACTCGATGTAATGTTTACTTTCTTCCATCAGCAAAATCGAACCTCAAAGGAACTATTCCAACAAACTTAGGATTTTTGAGCTCTGTGGAAAAAATTAATTTAGGTAAGCCATTCGTTTTTCCCAATTGTCAAAAGATGCTCAATGTTAACGATTGCATCTAAAACATTTTTCCTGTCTATATGTTGAAAGGCTTCAATATGCTCATGGGAACAATACCAACAGAAATTGCAAATTTAGGTAACATATCTTTATTAAGTCTTGGTATGTTTCCGAACTTTTTGAGATGATGAATATGAAACCATAGAATCTTTTTCTCATTAAGGCCTCTTTCTTTATCTGCTGAAGAATCAAACTTGATCACAGGTCCGATTCCGACTGCGCTTGCGTCTTTGAACGCTCTTGAATGGCTTATCTTGCGTAAGTATCCCGAAATAGATTGATTTTTTGTTTTGTTATAAACGCGCAAATAAGCTTATCCAGTTTGTGTTACTTATGGAAGGAAACAATAACTTGAACAGTACCATTCCCTTAGAACTGCAAGATCTGAAGAAATTAAGACAACTCTCTCTCTGTAAGCTTTTTTGATATCCTTCCATATCTTGAGTGATCTACAATCTAATCATTCAATATTCTTGCTTCTGATACAAAGCGGGAAATGAACTGACGGGCTCAATTCCGTCTGAACTTGCTGGTTCAAATAGAATTGAGGTTATTAGCTTTCGTAAGTGTTGAAGATAATATGAATTATAACATTCAATACGATTCTTATAGCCTATTGATTTGCTTAGAAAAAAACTTTCTCACAGGTACAATTTCCAGTGTTTTTGGATCTCTAGAGAATGTCCTTTGGATCGATCTTCGTAAGTTCTGTGCTTGTAGATATCTGCAGAGAAAATATTTTTTGGACTATTCTAATCGCACAAATTGTGTTTATAATTCAGAGGAAAATGTTATCACAGGCAAAATTCCATCAGAATTAGCAAACCTTAAGCGATTGAAACACTTGGATCTATGTAAGTTGAATTATTGCTTGGATTGACAAGAAAAATTGGCACTTCAAAATGTAGACACTAACGTTGTTGTATATAGCGGACAATTCATTGTCAGGATCAATTCCCACAGATCTGGGAAGATTGGAGAGACTGGAAGAACTTTATCTTTGTAAGTTGATAAGGTTGATCAGAATTAAGAGTATGTTATGATCGAAATCTATGCTCAAACAATAAATTAACCTTCCTTCACCAAAGCAAATGTTGGCTTGATAGGTACAATTCCGTCAGAATTTGGGTTGCTATCAGCAGTAGAACAGATCTCATTTTGTGAGTAACGGTTTCAGAACCATCGATTTTTGAAAGACTCGTCTCTTATCTTCTACATGTATTTTTTAGTTTCTAACTCGTTAACAGGCACCATTCCTGCCGAAATGGGAGGGTTAGGAAATACCAGTAAGTATTATGTTTCTGGAAGGATGCATCATTTTCCAATTGAGAACCCTCATTTTTCACTTTACGAATATTCGTGATAGATTGTGGAAAAGGAAGTCTTAAATTTTTAAACGTTGGTAAGTCGACTTCATTGATTGGTACAGCATGAGGTAAATATTCTTTTCATCGTCTTATTCTATGCTTATTCATAATAATACAGCTAAAAATGAATTGCAAGGTAACGTGAACCATATGTGTTCAGTCGCAAATTTTACCTACGATGAAGATGAGCTGAGGGCGATGTGTGAGATAGTAACTATTTGGTCAATTTTAAGGCAGAATTTCATTGATTTTATGGTTCAGCTATTATACCCAATTGAATTTGGAAAACAATTTTTAATTGGTTAGATTCATGTTGAAGATTGATTCCATCATTGTATCGTGGGCGCATTAAAATGTTGAGAAATTTTTCTACAAGATGACAATTACTTATGGTTCAAATTAATGTTGTAAAGAAACCTATCCTGCTATCTTTCCAAAACTTGGATTAAAAAAACAACATTCGTTCATATGTAATACATTATCACTCAATGAAGCTTTACTTGCTCTCGTACAAAATGAATAAAACTCTTGAGACAAAAATATTCTCTTTTTATATTAATTTATTCTGTACAATACTCCTAAAAAATTTTCTTGTTACACAGAAATTGATGAAAACCAAAATGTGACGCAATGCGAGGCAAAACTTCATCGATATATCGACTAGTAAACTTCGATCAGTGTTTCAATCATATTTCCTCCTTTAAATGTCTGAAATTAGACTTTTGTAGTTTGACTATCAATTTCTATTTTTAAAGAGAAGGTTCGTGAAGATTAGATTTGAAAGGGCACATGCTGTCTTTTTCATATCACGTGTTTCGAGTTCCGTTCAAACGTGCAACATTTTCCTCTCAAACAGCAGCACCATATAGCAAAGTCATTTTTTTGGTCTTGTTTCAAACCTCTTGAGGTTTTGTGAAGTAAAGGTGGCATTTAGTGTGCTGAACAGCAGATTCCATATGAAAACGTCCTGGAATTTCTTGTCCGTCGTATGTGCAAGATTCAATATTCAAATTAAAAGTGTTACATATTTGACTTTCACTATGGACCATCTATTTTGAATTAGTGGTGTGTAGTGCTTTGAAGCCGAATGACGCCAAGAGTTTATCACGCGTGTGTGCTACTATTATGAACACGTGTAATTAGGATTGGTGCAATCTCTGTATTCCCGTTTTATAACTGACGTACTAATGGTAGGTAATACCAAAGGAAATTATTACAAAAAAGAAAAAATGAGGAGAACTTGACTTACTACGCCTGCAGCTGAATAATACCCCTCTCTCTAGTTCAAATTTGTTTTTACCATTTTTCACAAGATTTATTCAAATGTTGAACGCTACTAGAGCAATCTGTCGCAGGAGTCAATCTCTAAGTTCTGCATCCAGAACTTTTGGAGCTCGTCAATTCAGTGATGGTGGCCCAGATGTTGAACTTGACCATGGCAAAGGAGAATGGAAAACATTCGGTGTCGTGAAAAACTATAATCCTGGAAAATTCACTATTCAAACTTTCAACAAAATTTCGCCTATTGGTTTAAAGCAGTTTCCCGATGCTAAATATGAAATTACAGATGAAGGAGAAGGATTCAATACTCACGCTATTTTACTTAGGTCGCACAAGTTGCAAGAAAGTGAAATCAAACAAACTGTTAGGGCTATCGCAAGGTAATAAAGACGATGCAGGATTTGCTTTCATATTGTGATTTCTTATATTTTCCTGACAAGCGACATGCCCTTTTTATGTAGATGTGGAGCTGGTACCAACAATGTTCCAGTAGCCCGAATGACAGAACTCGGTATCCCAGTTTTCAACACACCTGGAGCCAACGCAAATGCCGTAAAAGAACTTGTTCTTTGTGGATTGCTTCTAGGAAGTAGGAGAGTTATTGATGGAATAAATCACATGAAAGATCTAGGTGCCCAGGGTTTAGCTAAAGAACGCGTAGAGAAAGATAAATCCATGTTTGGTGGAAGAGAGCTTAAGGGCAAAAAGCTTGCTGTTATTGGACTTGGTGAGTCTTAGATTTGATAGTTGATAACGAGTGAGAATTTTTGGTCATTTCACTCAAAAGGAAACCATTTTAATCTCTTTAGGACACATTGGAGCTGCTACGGCCAGAGATGCCGCAAGGATTGGAATGGACATTATTGGTACGGAAACAAGATTTTTAAATTCGTAAAACACTTTTTTTTAACCCTTATCGCCATAACTAATCCAATGATTCTCTTGCAGGATATGACCCTGATCTTTCTATCAAATCTGCATTGATGCTTCCTAGACGGCCCATGGAACTAGCTGATTCTATCTCTGCCGCCGTTGCAGATGCGGACTATATTTCAATCAATATTCCCTACATCAAGGGTGAGGGTGGAACCCACCATATCATCAGTTCTGATATTATTAGTCATTTTAAACAAGATGCTGTGCTTCTTAACTTCGCCCGTGGAGAACTTGTTGACTCTGCAGCACTTAAAGAGTTTTTGGACAATGGAGATGGAAGATACATTTCTGACTTCCCAGATGATGAGTTATGGGATCACAAGAATGCTGTCGTTCTTCCTCATCTTGGTGCTTCTACTGCCGAGGCCGAAGACCAAGCTGTAAGTATAATATCATTCCAAGAATTCATTTCTTAATGATTTAATCCTTGAGCTAACATTATCATTTATGTATTCGTGTGTTATGTTTGTAGGCAAGCATGGCCGCTGACACCATTAAAGATTACTTGGAAACTGGAACAATTAAAAATAGCGTCAACTTCCCAGAAACCATTGTGCACGACCGTGCCCAAAATCATGTCCGTTTCACCGTGGTGAATAGAAACAATCCTGGAATGTTAGCCACTATTCTTGATGAGTTTGCGAAGGCTAATCTCAACATTGGTGAGATGATTAATCAATCTCGTGGTTCCATTGCTTACAATATACTAGATATTGAAAACTCTGGTGAAGACGACGTCTTGGATTTTAAAACAGTACAAGAAAAAATTACCATGTTAGATGGAGTGCTTAGCAGCCGCATCATTTACGGAACTCCAGGTGTTGGATTTGCAAAGAACCTAGAGGGACAGTATTTCGTTTAATTGCATAAATATACACAATCGTTTAACAACTCTTAGTAGTTTTGCACTGAAGAAAATTGATTAATTAATGATAGGAAGTGATGCCAATATTCCCTGCATGTCACAAACAAACTAATTAAAATATTTCCGGAACCTTTGTTCTGCCTCCATAATTGTATCATCTCCTTTGCAAAAAGCAAAACGCAATAGATTTTTAGCGAGATGTACATTTTTCACATCATAAAATGATGAAGGGGGTATGGCAGTAACACCAATTTCTTTCGTCATCCATCGACTCATACCCCAGTCCCTGGGCATTGGATTTATTGGCATTGCAGGTGTTACTTCACTTAAATATTCTTTTTCAGGAAATTGAATGTTTGATGTGTCACCCATAATAAAGAAGCCTCCCTGGGGAATTACTGGATTGATTCCTCCAACTTTTAGAGCTTTCACTAACAAATTTCGTTTACGTAAATAATCGGCAGCGAGATAGTCATAGAAGGTACTATAAGATTCATGAGGTTCGGATGCCTTAAGTAGGCATTGAGCAATTGCATCTTGATTTGGTGTTGCGATAGAAAAATTCACCCATTGTTGCACAGAAGATACTGCTTGTGTTAGATGAACTGGTCCTACAGCCCAACCCACTTTCCATCCTGTTGCGCTTCAATAATAGTGTGAACGTTGTGTGTTGCATTGAAAATAAGGATGAATTTTTCTACACTTTACATAAATGCACTATGATGCTTGATACTGTAATTTACCTGAAAGTTTTTCCTGAAGAACTCAATGTTAGAGTTCGATCAAACATTCCTGGTAATGATGCGAATGATATGTGAGGAGAGTTTTTCTTGTCGAAGATAACATGTTCATAGACCTTTCGGAATAAATGCGGCAATCAGAGAGAAAGGCCAAGCTTGTGAGACTCTCATAAAACAAGAGAGTGACTAAAGAAAATGTTTATCTTTTTAAAGAAACAATTACTCATATGAATATAGTTTGTACCTACCTCATCAGAGATTACTACTACATTGGGATGCCTGTCAATAATTTCCGACTTGGAAAAATAGATATAAACATGAAAAATGATGATAAGCGGATACCATTGAGATTACAACGCTGAAAGGATACCTTAATATCTTACCAACTTCGTAAGTTCTTCTATGGAAAAAATTTTACCTGTGGGATTATGGGGAGTGTTCAATATCAACGCTTTTGTTTTGGGTGATATTGCTGCTTCTAACTCGTGAAAATCTAGTTGAAAGAATGAATTAGCATCTGGATCTTGAGATTTATCTTCGTTTGGGTAAGACCGAAGTGGTACATATTTTGGGGTTCCACCCGCAAATTTGACCTGTGCTGGATACTGTTTTAAAAAAAATCACCAAGTTTGATCAATGAGATAACAGAATCAACAAACAAAACCGAAGATAAAGATGTTTGAAAAATTGACTTACGATATCGAATGCTGGTTCTAGTAGAATAACCTCATCCCCTTTGTTTAAAAGTCCTTGAAGAGCACAAAAGAGGGCATTAGTACATCCAACTGCAGTAGCAATATTTGAGTATGGATCTATTTTAGTGTTCAATGTCTTCGTATAATGATCAGCCAATACTTGCGCAAGAGGCAAATGAGCTGCTGATCGAGTATACTGATTGGCATTCCGACCATACTTAGGGTTGTCAACAGATTTCATCATGGCTTCAATGGCAAATGGAGGTGGATCCCAATCAGGAAATCCTTGCCCTAAATTCACAGAAGAATATTTAAGAGCAAGCGGTGTAAATTCTTCCCAAACTGTAGGATTGCTCAATCCATCTAGACGAGAAGATAACTGAAAGTTCACTTCAGTCTCTGAAGAAGAATATAATCGAGAGGTTTTTTGACCATTTTGAAGATTTACATTTCCTAGTTGTAAATCTAGAACACTGCTACTCTTTCGAAGTGGAGAAAATGCAAGAGCATTCAATGAGTGAGAAATGAACCTTATTGTCACCAAACTTGAAGCTAATATCTTCATGTTGCGTCTAGTTTTGTGCACAACTAAGTAGGTCTTTTTAAAAGGTGCGTACAACGTGCTTAAAAAAACAGAAATAAGTTGTGCAAACTTTTGTGAAAAATTATAATGAATCACAAATAAATAACACTCTAAAAATAGTTTAAACAGCAGAGCTCATCCTCTTTTGCCGAAATAATTTACTGGCATGTTTTAAAACAATTCTATTTATCTATTTGACTGAGATTTAGTCTACATGATAGCTATAAAATCGCGAAAAAACGCATTAAAGACAAAGGACCCAAAAATCCTATCTTATTAATTTTGATCCCCATTTCGTGCAGATCTCTTTCAATATAATTTAGACAATTTATTATGAGAGATCAAGGATTAACTTTGGTGTATCGTTCCTAAAATCAATGAAATGAAAAAAATCTATGTACCTCATTTACAAAACTAATAACCAACTAAAAATTTCATCAACTTACTCAGCCAATAATGCCTTTATTACAGCGAATTTCGTTTTTATGTTTAATTTTAAAAAGGTACGATTGCTTTGTTACTGGAAGAGGTGTGGAATGATCAGGTGCAAAAGGATCATTCTCTTGCAAAAGTGAATGTTGAGTTTAGTAATGAAAGCAAGCTCACGCAAGAAGCTTTCTTGGAATTGTTAGTCAACTCTATTTTCTATTTTTTAGCATATTTATTCGGGTTGACCTATCTTCCCGAGAAAAATCAAAAGTGTGCCTTTGAGATGGTGGACATATTAACCTAAGTCATGTTGTCAACATACATTTTACATCAAAACATTTTCTTTTCCACGTACAAAAAATTAGAATATACAGTTTGAAATAAAACACATTTCTTGTTCGGCACTACACTTTCCTCATTGACATCACAATTTAAATTATTAACACGTCACATTTGAATCTATTGTGGACATCATTTTTTTGCGGTCTTCCCACTCAGATTACAACTTATTACAATCATCATGAAGTATCCAGCACTGTTTTCAATCGCATCATGCCTTATGATTTTACCGTCATACATGAAGGCATTTACCTTTCATACTCCAAGATCAATTATTGCACTTCATGATAAAAGGATCAATAATAACCCTTTCGCTTTGAAAAGTAGTAGTTCATCCAGTGAAGATTTGAGTAAAATGGCTTCTGAACGATTCCCTACAAGCATTGAAGATCAAATTCGCCAAGCTGCTATAGCGCTTCGTAACGCTGAAAGTGAATCTGACTCCAAAGATCCCATACATCGTCATTCGATACGTCTTCTCTTACCTTTAATTGGTGCCACTGAGTTAGACGATTGGCCAGGTGGGGCACAACAACAGATGGAGGCAGCTGCACCACTTATAGAATCTATTCTAAAACAATCCCCTGCTGAAGCTATTGATCGAGATTCATTATCGATTCAAACATCATTATTTGATGAAACGGATGGTGTCCAGGCTCTTTTCGCCTACAATGAGAATGATCCCAAAAAAGATTCATGTTCTATTTTACTCCCTACAGCTGATACAGTTTCCAAAATACAGACATTGGATGAGCAGGTTGGACCTAACCGTAACTTAATCTTAGTTAATGTTGAATGGAGAAGGCCTTCTGATTTTTCATCATCTTCCTCCTCTCCTGCAGGATTTTTACCATTTTTCAAATCGGAAACAAAAATTTCGGATAAACCCAGTCAAATTCAATATGTTGAAAGCTTTCATCCAACCTTTATTTGTAGCAACTTAATGGTGGAAGGAGATCAAATTCGTATTTTACGCTCTTATCCGGGACCATGGAGGGTCTTTTTACAAACTATCACTGTTGAGGAATCTATGACGAATAATAACAATGAACAAATGCAGATTGATTGGATTGAGATCGGAACCAAAGATATAATAGAATATGATACAAGTGAATCTATAAATGATGATTATGAAAATGGTGCTGGAACAATTTTTGATTATGGCAAACCTTCATATCAAGAAATTGTGGAAATGATTACCTCTAGGGAAGGTTATGTTCCAAAAACAGTAACTGAACGAGCTGCGGCTGCTTTCACCTTTATCAAAGATACGTTATAAAAAAATATTGTATATTTTTGTCTACCAAACTTTTTCTTGTGAATGTTTAATTTATATTTGTATTTATTTGGAAGGAATAGATGTTCAATTGTCCATAGTAAGATTCTTCTTGGTCCAAGTAAATATTTCTGCATTTCAATTCAACACACGTACTTGAATGATTCTATTTTCCGTTGGAAAGAGTAACTTTGGTAACCTCTTAGTAATGCTGACGATGCTTTCGATGGGCCACAACCCAGATACAAACTTCATTTTTTGAACAAATAATATCAAAGTTCATCATGAAGATTTCATTCACTGCTATTATTACAGCAGCAGTAGGAACAATCAGTTTCACAACCGTTCAAGCTTTGGCATCTAATCCAAGCCTAGAATTAAAATATTTTCAAGCGCGTGGTGCTGGAGAAACAGCTAGAATTATTCTAGCTCTCGCCGATGAGGAATATAAGGATACAAGGTATGAGATTACTCCAGGGACAATGGAATCTCCCTTGTTTAAGGAAGCGAAGGAATCGGGTACTTTGGATATGAATCTGGGACGTGCACCTCTTTTGATAGTGAACGATGAATCAGTCATAGGACAAAGCAAAGCTATTGAGCGTTATCTTTCTAAAAAATTTGGATTTATGGGAAGTTCTGATATCGAAGAAGCGCAAATTGATTGCATTGCCGAGCATTGCCGTGATATCAAAGATGCTCAAATGAAGAAAGGATTTTCGGCGTTTAATCGTGACAAGTCAGATGAAGAAAAGGCAACATCAAGAAAAGAGTGGTTCGAGACGGATATGCCAACCATGTTGAGCAAACTTCAGAAGTCAGTAGAATTAACAAGCTGGAAAGAGGGGTATGCTGTAGGTGATAAAACATCATATGCTGACATTGTGATATTTTCTATGCTTAGAGATTGTACTATGCAAAGTGACCAAGTTGACATTCTCGAAGCTGCTTCAGGATGTGAAACATTGTTAGAAATCGCGGAAAGAATTGCTAGTGATTCAAACGTATCAAAGTGGGTAAACGATAGACCAGTTACTATGTTTTAAGAGGTGAAAAATGCATTTTGTTCGTTTCTAGAGTTGAAACTTAGATAAGCAAAAAAATTTCCTCTATAATTCTTCTTTTTTGTCTGCATTGCACCAATGAAATCTTTTTAGTAATGAAAAGATCTTGGCATAAGAGCTCATTTATATCTTTTTGTTGTTTTTTAGTGACAATGTACAGTTTTTTAAGTTGTGATTGTGAATGGAATAGAGATATCAAGCAAGTAAATTTGTTATGAGTTTGTGAAGTTATGGCTGTGACAAAATATTCGTCATAGTATCCTCAAAGCTGACGTTGTATTTGTATTAGAATCTAAAGAAAACAATACGCATCCTCAAAACCAATAATCAATGAAAAATATGACGTACGAATGTTAATTGATTGATTCTTCCATTAACGAATACACGATGCTTTTGAAGCGCATTTGCAATACCATTTTAAACGAATCTCGTCATTTTGACAACATCATTTCCTGTTATTTAGGAGAAATCAGTGAAAATCGTAATCAAGAATGAGAACTGTTTTTGACCACGTCATCTCGATGTCATAAAAAATGCAATGGACACCAAGAACCGCAGCAAAAATGACAACCTCAAGAGTTCAATACGATTCAATCGTTCAAATATCGTGTAGATTTGTCTGCTGTTTGGAAAGTTCAAGTAACTCAAGATTGAAGGAGAACGTGACAAAAATTGATCTAAATGATATGAATTCTTAGTAATCAATCGCGTAGAAAAAATGAAAATGAAACAAAGCGACTTAAAGGAATGTTTGATTCTTGTCACAAAGTAATAAAAATATAAAACGTACGCAACACGAAAAAATGGCTCTTCGCACCTGTGCCTCCTTCCTCACAAGATTTACACTAAGAAACAGTACCCCACGTGCAGCATTCTCAACTACATCGGCAGATGGACTTGATAGAGTGAAAAGTATTGAGAACTACAATGAAGTTCTTGACAAATTCGCACAAATCCGTGCATGTGCTGTACTTCGTACTGCCACATCAGAAGCTTGTCCCAAAGCTATGCAAGCAGCTATTGACGGTGGATTCAAAATCGCCGAATTCACACTAACCACCCCAGACTGTCTTCAACATCTTTCAGATTTCCGAACAAAATATGATGGAAATGTCATGGTTGGATGCGGTACAATTCTTACTATCGAAGATGCAGAAAATGCTGTTGATGCTGGAAGTGAATTTATTATCACACCTGTAATGCTCCCTGATGTTATTGAATGGTGTGCTGCTAGAAACATTGTTGTTATTCCTGGCTGCCAAACCCCAACTGAGCTTGTAAATGCCTACCGCCACGGGGCCCCAATTCAAAAGCTCTTTCCTGGTGTAACTGGTGGACCAATGTGGATCAAAGCCGTAAGCTCTGCTTTGCCATTCCTTTCCATCAACCCAACTTCAGGAGTTGACCTTGATAATGCAGGGGAAATGCTTAAAATGGGTGCAGCAAGTGTTGGTCTTGTTGCACCACTTTTCGACCCTGTTGCAATTGCCAACGGCGACTATGACCAGATCGCCAAAAACGCAGAAAAAGTAATGGCAAATGTGAGAGAAGCTGGTCCATACATTCGCAACTAAATGTACATTATAAAAAAAATAAACTCAATAAAATAATATATCATATTTTTTCACCAATATTGTACTTGGATCATTTCATATTAATTGCTGATAGTTGTTGAATGCACTGAACACAGATTTCGAGGAAAGTGAGAATCATTAAATTACTAACAAAAGGTGAACCAAAAGAGCATATAAAATATAGAAATGAAGGAAGCAGTTTCAAATCTAAGAAAAGGCTTGTTTGGAAAAATGTAAAAGTTGAATTAGCAAAAGATCTTTAAAGTCTCATTTCTGCCATGAAATAATACTTGGTTATTGCGTACGAACAATTTTTGTGAAAGAAGTGCTTGTTCGAAAAAAAAATTACCAGTCTTTGAAATAGTATCCTTGTTTCTCTGGACACGTTCATCTATTCTGATGAATTAAATCATGCAAATCTATATACAAGGAAAACAACATTTATAAATTCTTCGTTAATGATCTAAAGTTAACGCAAGGAAAGAATGAAATGTTACTTTCAACATGAAATACCATCATACCCATATTCAGCTTCAATAAACGAATCACAATTTTGCACAACTACATCTCTTTTCTTGCTGTTATTGAAAATTAAGTAGTCTTTGTCAGGTGACTTCTTATTTTGATCACCTTAAATGTGTTTAAAGAGCCAAAGATATTAAACCTGCGAGACATCCGTAGAATCCTAATTAGAGAGAGTACGAAAAACTCAGTCATCTGCTATGCTTGTTTGCTTTCTCTTGGGATATGAATTTAATCACAAATTCCAAATGAGAATTCTACCGTAAAAAAAATGTTTACAATTTACAGTACTACTAAAATACGCAAGCTACCGATCACCAATTTTCAAAGTCGATATCACTTTGGATTCAGTTTTTCCAGAAGAAACGGACTGTGAAGTTCGAAAAAAATCCATTGAGCATCTCAAAAGTTATTCAGCGATCTCTACTTTTTCGGCCATTTTCGTACTCCAAACATCCCATTCTAGCATTTTAGCTCAACCAAATTCATTTCCCGAACGACTCTTACCA
>Ga0209092_10000372_pt1 | contig 43391 bp, 51 predicted proteins | sample FraStrMetagenome_FD_187446 | JGI IMG/M metagenome (GOLD analysis project Ga0209092, IMG submission 187446) | Marine eukaryotic phytoplankton communities from Arctic Ocean - Fram Strait ARC3M Metagenome (SPAdes) (version 2) | ecosystem: Environmental > Aquatic > Marine > Oceanic | place: Fram...
GCGATACAGATAAGAATGGCTTTGGTAAAAAGTCTATATCAATACAGCCGGAGCAAGGATACATGTATATATTCCCTGCTAGTTTAATGCACTACACAACGCCTATACTAGGCAACAGTGTACGTTACAGCATTGGTTGTAACTTTACAATTACTAACTTAGCAAGAAATATGCAAAACAAACTGAAAAAGTCAAAAGCGCCAAACAAGCCAAAGAGTAAATTTTAATGAAGTTTGATTTTGATGTAGACATTGATATGGCTAACAGGGATGACTTTCTTAAGTTGTCTAAGCATACTGTTGCAAGCATTAAACGTGATGACAATTTCACAAAGCACAACACTGGTGTGTATTTTCAGAGTATTCCAAAGTTTCCACTAGAACAATATAGTACAATAGATCATAAGCAAGCAGAAGTAGACGGCTGGTTTAAAGTAGACTTCCTCAACAACAGCGTATACACTAGTATACATGATGAGGCTCACCTTGATAGATTACTTGCAATGGAACCGCTGTGGGACTTATTAGAACATGCAGAAGTTGTAGAGCAGTTGTATCATGTAAGTAACTACTTAACTGTATTGCAAGCATATAAGCCGACTACAGTTGAGCAACTAGCAATGATACTTGCTATTATAAGACCTGGCAAGAAACACTTAATGGGCAAGCCGTTTGATGAGATTGAAAAGACTGTTTGGGTAAAGCCTACTAGTGATGAATACTATTTTAAGAAAGCGCATGCTATTGCATTTGCTACAGCAATTGTAGTACAATTAAATAGATTAGTAGAAATGTCCGGACAACAACACGCTGGTTAGTCAGTTTTCTTAACTAGCTGAATGCCTCTACGCTTAATGCGTTTCTTTAGCATATTCTGCAACGTAGTCATTGGGCCAAATAGATGCTCTACATCTTTCATAACAACTGTTGTTAGATAACGCTGAAATGGTCTCATTTCGATGTGTAAGAATACATCAATTGGTAACATTCGATTAGACTCCCACCACCATGTTTCTCCTAGAAGGATGAATAGTTTTCTGGTGTCTAAATCAGGCATCTTAGATAAGTCATACATTGTAAGAATGTTGTTGTCGTAGTTAACAACTATTCCGTAATATTCTGACTTTGCGTAAGTGATGCCTGTTAAGAAAGGGAACTTGTCTTGGTCGATTTCTTGCATAACGATATTTACCTTTCATAAAGATAAATAGTACACTAGAAAGGTAAATTTATATGAACTATGGTGATAACCGTCTCTTTTTGTACGATAACAACGTTGACCTCGTGGTTACCGCCGACAACCTATACGTGGATAACAGACCAATGAACAATAACTCGCTAATTGCACACAAAGGATTGACTAATACAATCAACTTTAATATTAGAAACAGAGACAGGAAACTGCAGAATGTCTTTGCAGACAACCTAGTAGCATACTTTGTTAACCCTAGTACTAAAAGTAGAATGCTAACAAAGCGTTTAGAAAACTCTAGTAACGTAGGCATTGTCCATCTATATTTAACAGCAGGTGACTTACAAAACATTGATGTAGGTTTGTATAAGGTTTACATCACACGAACAAATGATACAAGTGCTGATATGCCAGTGTACTCTAGTCAAAATAACGATGTTTGTTTTGATATAGAAATATCCGGGCAAGCAGTATTTGATCCAGTCCCAACTCAAACAGATACAACGTTAACTGAAGTAGCCAGCAATGTATTTGTATCAAGTGCATTCTTTGGTAACTTGGACAGAAACTTCCAGGATGCCAAACATAGTATTGCAATCTATCCAACAACATATACCGGTAATGTCAAGATACAAGCAAGTTGTTTACCAACTACACCAAACAGCGATGCTACTAGTGATGACTGGTTTGATCTAAGTGCTAAAATTGCAATCACAGGTGCATCGAGTGCTATCATACATAAGACATATTCGGTAAATGCTAACTGGATTAGACTAGTAAGCTATCCTGATAACGCTGACAGTACTATTGCAAGCGTACTCGTAAGAAACTAAAAAAACATATTGACTTAACGTATTAAGAATGCTATAATAAGCGCATGACTGTGGATACTATAGTAGAACAAGTACACCGCTTATTGATAGATAATTTGCCGGTGCGTAACAACCGTACTCCTAGTGGGTGGGTTACATTCAATTGCCCAATATGCACTGACAATCGTAAACGTGCAGGTGTTATTACTAGCGGCCCTAAGATTAGCTTTAACTGTTTTAACTGTGGGCATACCACAGGTTGGTCTCCTAATCCTCACATGGGAAAGAAGTATAGAGACTTAGTAGATAAACTAGGTGCAACATCGGCAGAAATACACACTGTACAAATGGAGTTGCTAAAACATAGCGAAGATTTGCAAGATACTGAAAGCACAGAGTATGTATACAGTTTTAGCAAGTTCGACACAGTTGAATTACCAGGTGATGTGCAAACTATAGACAGCTTAGAAGATGGGCACTTGTTAAAAGAGTATGCAAGGGCCCGAGGCATATTAGGAGTATATCCGTTACTACACTTCTCAGACTTTGTTAACAAGAAAAGAGTTATAGTACCGTTTACATACAACGGAGAAATAATAGGATGGACAGGCAGACATATTGCACCACCTGATAAGAACACGCCTAAATATTTAAACAATGTACCGAGTGGGTATGTGTTTAACGTAGATGCATTTGCAGGAACAGAACGAGAAATAGTTATTGTAACAGAAGGTATTTTTGATGCAATATTAGTAGATGGTGTTGCTGTACAAGGCAATACAGTGACTCCGGAGCAAGCGCATTTAATTGACAAATTAGGCAAGCGTGTTATACTATGCCCAGACAGAGATAAACCAGGTAAAGATTTAATAGAACAGGCGTTAACATTAGGATGGGAAGTAAGTTTCCCACCGTGGCATCCAGATGTTAAAGATGCCGCTGAAGCAGTTAACAAATATGGTAGATTACTAACGGTTGCAAGTATTATTAAATACGCAACAAGTAATAATGTTAAAATACAAGTACAGAGTAAAATGTTATGAAGTTATATACAAATGGGTGCAGTTTTACACAGGGCCATGCTACAGAAGGTAATAGTACTATATATAAGGCAAACAATTTTAAGTATATATCAGATGTTAAAGATGATAGAGCTTGGCCATGGCAGTTAGGCTTCGACCACGTATTTAATCACGGAGCAAAAGGTGCAAGTAGTTCTCGCATTACTCGTACTACAATAGAATTCTTAAGTCACATACCGGATAATGAGATAAAGGACTGGACTGTTATTATGCAATTTAGCACACCTGATCGATACGAAGTACTAGTGGATAGTACTGTCGAAGAGTTTGCTACAATTAACGAAGTCGGCGAAAAAGGCATACATGACTTAGGTGCAATCAGAGATGTAGATCTAGACGCTAAAACAGCAGGCCAAATGGTTGCGTACTTTGCTGGCGCAAGATCGTATAAACAAAAATTATATACCCAAGTTAAAGAAATGTTAATAGCTGTAACATATCTTGAGAGTAGAGGTGCTAATTATTTAATAACAGGCCTAGACGAATTATGCAGTGATATAGAAAAGATAAAACAAGCATCACAAGTTGAATTATACGACTGCTATAGTCCTGCCCTAACACGACTTTGCGATGCTGTGCCTACGCACAATATTGTAGAAGCTATGCACTTAGATGGCAAAGCTGAATTACATGACTCTTGCGGGCATCCGAATAAAGAAGGTCATAAGTGGTTTTCTGACTATATACTTAATGAACTACAGACACGTGGATATATTACATGAGCGAAATAAAAGACTATAATGAAGATATTGAGAGACTGTTTATACAGTTTCTAATGAGCGATCACGACTTATTTGCTCGCTGTCAGGCCATTGTATCACCTGACTATTTTAGCAGAAAGTTTAGAGGCAGTGTTAATTTAATGCTTCAACACAGCAATGAATACAATAGTGTACCCACATTAGAGCAGTTAAATGCTGTTGGCGGGCAGGGTATTACACTTATTGAAAACGTAACACCAGACCACCAGAACTGGTTTATGGATGAGTTTGAAACTTTTTGCAGGCACAAGGCGCTTGAAAGTGCTATTATAGAAAGTGCTGATTTACTTGAAAACAAAGATTACGGTGCAGTAGAAAATAAGATTAAAGAAGCTGTACAGATAGGCTTAGTAAAAGACTTAGGACTAGAGTACTTTGAAAATCCTAAAGAGCGACTAGAATGGATTAAGCAACAAGCTGGTGCAACAAGCACAGGTTGGAAAGGTGTCGATCAGAAGTTATACGGCGGCATGAACAGAGGCGAGATTAATATCTTTGCGGCACCTAGTGGCGGTGGTAAGAGTTTATTCTTACAAAACTTAGCAGTCAATTGGGCACTAAGCGGACTTAATGTTGTGTATATTAGTTTAGAGCTTAGTGAGCAACTTATTAGTATGCGACTCGATGCAATGGTAAGTGGTTACAGCACAAGAGAGATTATGAAGAACATGGATGATGTTGATCTGCGTGTGCGTATGAAAGCTAAAGGCGCAGGCAAGTTCCGTGTTAAGCAAATGCCAAGTGGCATTAATGCAAATGATATTAGGGCATTCTTGCGTGAATATGAAATACAGTGTGGTGAAAAGGTAGATGCATTGTTGGTAGACTATTTAGACTTAATGATGCCTATTAGTGCTAGGATATCAGCAGAAAATATGTTTGTTAAAGACAAATACATATCTGAGGAATTGCGTAACTTAGCAATGGAGCGTGATATACTACATGCAACAGCATCGCAGTTAGGCAGAAGTGCAGTAGAAGAAGTAGAATACGACCACAGTCATATTGCAGGCGGCATTAGTAAGATTAATACAGCAGATAATGTGATAGGTATCTTTACAAGTAATGCAATGCGAGAGCGTGGCAGGTATCAGATACAGTTTATGAAGACACGTTCTAGTGCCGGTGTCGGTAGCAAAGTTGATCTTAAATTCGATACAGATACATTAAGAATCGAGGACCTAGAAGAAGGTGATGAAGATTCGTTAACTGTTACAACTAACAGTTTAGTTGATCAATTAAAGCGTAACAACAGCATTAAAGCAGACGATGCTGAAAATAAAAGCACTGTATCCCAGGCAATGAATATGAGAGAGTTTTTAAGCAAGAACGATGACTTCTAAATGATAAATACAACTATGCCTATTACACGGGAGCAAAAAAGTGCGTAAAACTCGCAGTATTATAGAAGAACTAAATCTTATTTCTGTAGACAGAGACAGAAATCATGCGGTAGAGAACCGCGGAGAGCACCTAATTGAAAGTGTAATTCACCTCATTGAGCGTATTGAAGAGAACTATTCGCCTGAGATAGCTAAAGATCTATCTAACAGGATTGTGAATAGTATTCGAGCAAAAGACTCATCTAAATTTTCCCGTGGCATTAGAAAAGTAATTAAAGAAGGCCAACAGGAAAATAAAGATGAATCAAATTCGTAATGACTTAAACTTAATAACAGAAAGCCTTCAAATAGATGATGCATATCAAGCATTACCACTTGCAGTTAGGGAAGATCTAAAAACAATATTTAGTGAGATTTCTAAACTCAACGAGGCGGCACTTGCACCAGAACAAATTCAAAGTGTATTCCAGAGCATGGTTACTAACCGAGGCGAAGGAGGCAACACTGCCCAAGTAGCGAAAAAAGCACAAGCACAGCTAACACCTTTATTTGCAAAGATAACAGGCAATCCTAAACTTAAAGCAATATTATCTAAAGTAGGTAGCGCAGTTCCTATCGAAGGCTTAAAGAAAATGGTTGCAAAGTTACCGGATCCTGCAGGCTCGAATGCGCAGGCTGTTGTTGCTTCTATTCAAAAAGGCGCACAGTCAATTGAAAACGATGAAGACGTAGCGGCATTTAAAGGATTAATGCTAACAGTTATTACTATTGGTATGGGTGTTGCAGGCGCAGGCGGCCCAGCAATGCTAGGTATTATCGGTACAACAGCAATATTTAGAACAGTAGTAGAAGCAGGTATTAAGGCGGCAGCTGGCGGCACAGTTGCAGACGTTGCTAAAACAGCAGGTATAGGTTTAGCTAAAGGTGCTGTTGCTGGCCTTGCAGGTGGCTTACTAGGTGGACTCGGAGATGTAGAAGTATCAGGTGATGAACAACTAATATCTGCATCTCTACCGACTCAGACAATTGACGTGACTGCACCGTTAGAAGACGCAGGAATGAGCATGGAAGAAATCGATCAGTTCATTGCTAATATGAACGCAGACGATGAAATCATGGCGCAACAGTACTTCCCTCAATTCGTTGATGACATGGAAAATGACGTTATAGATTCGATGGATAAATTCAATGTAGGCCCAGAATATGCAGAAAAATACGAGAATATGATGTCTGCTAGTGCAACTGTTGATGGTAGTACTATTAGTATGGGTGTTGATAACTTTGGGTCATCTATGGGCGTTTTGTTTAATCCAGAAGAATATGCAGAATATAATGCTATTGTTGCTCAAAACGGCGGCGGAACAGATGGACTGTTTTCAGAAGAAGCAACTGCTTTTAGAAAGTCTATCGCATCGCAGGTTAGTTCCTCAGCAAAAAGCGAAGTAGGTGGTGATGTATCAGACAACTTAACCCAAAGTTTTGTACACCCAGAGTGGAAAAATGTACTATCAGAAGAAGTTGGCGAAGAATTTGATACACTAGTAGAGCAAGTAGGCGAGGCAGTAGCAGTATATGCTATGCTAGAATGGTACAATAGTTATGTAAAAGATACTCAGCCTATAATTGAAGGGATGGAGTATTTACAAAAATACCAACTAATAGAAAGTGTTGAACAAACAATGTCTGAAGCACCGTCACTAGGCGATATGGCTAAGAAAGTTGGCGGCGCATATAAGTCAGCAGTAGGCAAAGCAGGCGCAGTTGCTAAGAAAGCAGGCGGCGCTGTAGTAAATACTATTATTAAGCCTATTATAAACAGTGCTCCAGTAAAAGCATTCACAAATAAATTAACAGCATTAGTAGGTGCGCAGGGCGCAATTGATCCTGAAAAACTACAAGCAGATTACACAGCGGCGAAGTCGCCAACTGATTCAGATGCAGTTGGTAAATTCTTACAACAGAATGCAGGAGCAACAAAAGATGAAGTTGATACAGCATTTAAAGCGGCAGGTGTTCAAGCAGTAGCACCAGAAGAAGAGCCAGAGGCAGACGCAGAGCCAGCAGTAGCACAAGTAGATGCTAACCAAGACGGAAAAGATGACGCCACCGGCGCTCCTATTCCTACAGCACAGCCAGGTGATGCTGATGGTGCACCAACTTCAACAGCACAGGCACAAGTAGATGCTAACCAAGACGGAAAAGATGACGCTACAGGCGCTCCTATTACGCCAACGGGTACTAGTACTCCAGGTGATCCTAAAACAAGCGCACAAGGCAATACAAGCAGTCCTGCAGGTGCTACAGCGGACGGTAAGACCCCGGGCGGTGCAATAAAACAAGGCATGGATAATGCTGAAGCTGGCGATAACGAAATTAAAGATGGAACCAAAAAGTCAGTTAATAAGATTCCACATACTTGGAGTGCAGAGCAAGGAGAATGGATTAACGCACAAGGCGTACCGGCTATCGGCTTAATGAAGCAAGAGTTAATGAAGCAAGTTGGCAAAGATGTAGCTGGTGGTAACGAAAAGCCAGGCATGATGCAACGTGCTAAAGATTATGTAACAGGTAAAACGCCAGGACTAGCTCAAGCAACACGAAGCGACCCCAAGGCAAGTATACTAAAGAAAGCAGGTGCTACGGCAGCCGCAGGATTAGGCGGCATGATTGGTAAAGCACTGGGAGGCGGACAACCAGCTCCAACTCCAGGTGAACCAGCTCCAACTCCAGGTGAACCAGCTCCAGCTGGACAAGCACAGCCTGAGAAGACTCCGGGTCAATTTAAGCAAGCACATGTACCAGGCGGTAAAGGTGAAACGCAAAATGATCCATATGAAGTTGCTAAACAAGCAATACGTGGCGAACAAGGTAAAGATGCTAACAAGAAACAATTACCAGGTGGTAAATTACCGCCAGCGGCAGGTAAGAAAGTTAGTGACATGCTAGGACAATTAGCAAACGGCAATAAAGACGCTGGTGCTATTGCAGGGCAACAAATACTTGCGTATGCTAAACAAGGCTACGATGTTAGTAATGCGGCACAAGTATTCTTAGCTAAGGCAAAACAAGGTGAAAGATTCCTAAAACAAGAAAGCTACGAGTACTTTACACAGATGTTAGAATCTTTCGGACTAGGATGGGGTGATATTGGCATTACTGTACGAATAGATGAGAGTGTTAGCGAAGGTGTTTGGCTTATATCGAGCGATTTACTACGCATGAAAGACTTAGCAGGAATATAATAAATGAGATTTGTAGAAATATCAAAGCCTCTTGTAACTAAGATAATAAGTGAGAGCTTTTTACTAGAAGCAAAGAATACGCATATGGAACACCTAGAAGACAATATCTTTAATAAAGGGTATGCAGGTGCTAAAGAAGCAGTAGACTACTTATACAGTTTGCATCAGATGCTCGACGGGCATGGCAAAAGTAAAATGGATATGACAATCAAGTGGGATGGCGCACCTGCATTAGTATGCGGAAAAGATCCACAAACAGGTAAGTTTTTTGTAGGTACAAAGGGTGTGTTTGCGGGCAAAGCAAAACTAAACTTTACAGAAAAAGACATCGAAGAGAATCATGCAGACCGCGGTGAGAACAGCGGCGAAGGTTTGAGAGTTAAACTTCGACTAGCACTTAGAACATTAGGTAAACTAAATTGGGACACTGTAGCACAAGGTGATATGATGTTCATGAAAGGTGACATCAAAGAAATAAGCTATGACGGCATACAATACATAATGTTTAAGCCTAATACACTTGCGTATGCTGTACCAAAAGATAGCGACTTAGCAAAGCAAATGTTATCCGCTGAAATTGGAATGGTATGGCACACGGAATACTCCGGAGGACCAACACTAGCTGATACATCTGCTTCGTTTGGATTCGACGCATCGCGATTAGGTGATGGCAGTAATGCTGGTGTATGGCAGACAGATGCTAACATTAAAAACTTAGCGGGCACAGTTACAATGACTGCCGAAGAGTCAGCAGAAGTATTATCCTCAATTAAGGCGGCAGATGCATACACTAAACAGATCGGGTCTGATGTATTTAATTGGTTACAAACAGGTAATGATTTAGTTGGTAAGGAATTCCTACAGCAATTAAAGGCCACAGTTAATAACAAAGTTAGAGCAGGAGACTTCGGTAGTCCAGAAAGCCTAGCAAAAGAATTCGTAGTTAAATGGATAGACAAAGCTACAAAAGATATCGATAAAGTTAAACTGCAAAAAACTAAAGATGTTAAAATAGAAAAAATGGTTAAGACAGTTGCATTTATCAAGGAACATGTAAAAGAAATTACAGCAGTATATGACTTATACTTGATGCTTATTAAATCAAAGATAATTGTTATGCGTAAGATAGCAAATTTACAAACAACGCAAACGTTTGCACAAGAAGGCGACGACTTTGTGCCAACAAGTGGTGAAGGATTTGTTGCTATTGATAGATTAGGCAATGCTATTAAGTTAGTTGACCGTATGGAGTTTAGTAGACTCAACTTTGGCACAGGTAAACCGGGCGCATAATGGACTTAGAATTTATAGACAATGAGATATCAGAGAGTAGGTTGTACAGATCATCTGGCAACATGGCTCGACTTACTGGCAGAGACGTAGCAGACTTAGCATACTTAAATACATTAGTACTGTACATGATGTTACAAGATGATGTACAACATGACTATGCAAAACAGTATGCACAAAAGACATCACAATATGCTGGTTACTCATTGTTTAGAACTAACGCCACAGACTTATATTTGTTATGTCATGTTCTCAAAGAACCAAAGACAACAAAGATAAACCTACAAAATAAAAGAGAAAGCATACGTTTCTTAGATACATTGCATTTTGATTTCCGTAAACATTTAATGTTTATGAAGAAATTAGCAAACTCATCGGACAAGAAAAATGAAGCAGTGAGTTTCTTTTTTAGACTAGAAATGCAACTTAACATTAAAGACAGTAAGTTTAAACAGTATAGACGATATATAACAGATTGGGGCAATTTAAAAACTGCATCTAGGCAAACAGTAGTTGCTAGAATATTACAGTCAATGAGAGCATTAGGCAGAGGTAGTGAATTAATAGGCCCGATGACTAGCATGACTAAGTATAGAAAGTTCACCACAGAGCCTGCATACGATGTTCCTAGAACAAGCATGGCACAGAAGTTTGCAGGAGCCGCAGTAGGCGCAGTAGCTGGACGATATGTTGGAAAGAAAGTAGCACAGTATGCTAAAAATAATCCCGACACTGTTAAAAAAGTTGGAACAGGTATCGGTGCAATAGCAGGTTATTGGGCCGCTGGACGTAAGAAGAAGCAAATATGAAAATAAGAGATATTATACTAGAAGTTACTGCAGAAGATCGTAAGAAACTCATTGATCTAAGAAACTTTGGCAATGTTGACCTCGCTAATAGAATACAAGTGTATATTAACATGGGATTGGATTGGGATACTGCATCAGAGAATGCACGAATTGATCGCAAAGAAAAAGCAGAATCAGGAAAAGACGCATTTGCAAGACGTAGAGCTAATAGAGCTACTAACACTACTAACGATCAAGCAACACCTGCTAAATTACAACGTAAAGATGCGCCAAAGCCAGATGGGAAAACATTACCGGTTGACCGAGCAGGGTCAGGATGGAGTGATGAGACACATGGTCATCTACGCCGCGGGGATGGCGGCACGATTAAGAAGGCATTGAAAAAGCTAAACCCTACTGCAGGTTTAGATACAACAGACCTAGGTACTACAATTGGGTCAGCTATTGCAAAGCAAAAAAGTAAGTCTAAGAACTTAGACTCATTTAAGATACAGAAATAACCCGGGTTATTTTCTTACACAAATGATAAATAATAGCATAGAACATTTAATGTTCGGCATTTTAGGAGAAGTATAATGGCACAACCAGATCGTAGAGCGGCAGCAGCCGGCGAATTTATCGGCAAAGACGTATTTTTAAAGTCTTTCCAACAGCAGTCAGGCAACATATCACCAACACAACTAACAGCATTAGTAAGTTCAGTTCAAAACTTGAACTTATCAGTACTTAAAGTTGGTGCTCCAGTAACTGACACAGTTAACATCATCGTCGAAGGCGCTGATAACTTAGCAAACGGCGATATCGCTGGGCACGTCATTGCAGACGTAGCATTCTAAGTTAGTAATAACATAAAATAGAAAAAGACAGTTTTAACTGTCTTTTTTTATGACAAAAAAGATAAATATATACATAGGGTGCTTACTTTAGTATCCGACAAATAATTAGGAGAAATATCATGGCACAAGCAAACCCAAACGCGGCAGTTAGAGCGGCAAACGGATTCGTAGGAACTACTCACATTTTGGAAGTAGATGACGTAACAGCAGTAACAGTTGAAGCGGCATGTACAGAAGCACAAGTAGAAGGCTTCGTAGTTGTAGCAGTTGAAGGTCTAGTAAGTGGAAGTCACATTGCAGTACAAGGCGCAGGAGCTACACCAGCTATCGCCGGCACTACAATAATTGCAACATTTAGCTAAGACTTAAAGAATCCTTACTACCTTAGGGATCGTGCGTTATGCACATCTAAAAAGCACTCTTCGGAGTGCTTTTTTTTGACTTGATTATTTGCTGAAGAAATCGTTTGAGAGATTAAGCCATGATTGCTGAGCCATTTCGGATATTATTTTAGCAGAAGCCTCAACTATTTTAGGATTCCATGTTTTACGATCAATTAATCCATGGTGCGCACCACCGACAAAGAACTGGTAGTGTTCCTGTGTTCTGTAAAAGAAATAAGGATCGTCCATTAGTGTCATTAACAGTTTAGCGGCATTGCGTTGGCTCAGTAATTGTTTATTTGTAATTAGATCCCATGCATCATATTCGTATGAGATGAAGTCTTGGAATGTATGTAGTATGCCAAAGTGTTCTGCAGACTTTTCGTCATAGTACGGGTTAGTACTGAGGAATCGTTTGTAACTATTTTGACTTGATAATCTAGGAGTGTCACTGTTACTGCGCTTATGACGTCCATTGCCATCGTGTATGCTTGTTCCAACTTCGGCTGGGTAGTGTTCTCTTAACCAGTCAGTGTAGTCGCCTAGAACTACGAGTTTACACTTGTCGAACATAGCATAGAATGCTAATTGTATTGATAAACAAGGAACAAGATGCGAATCGTTTAACGTAAAATCAAACCCATTGATCTTATTTTTATTAACCTGTTCAATTTTCCTGTCAACTTCGGAATAGTTAGTGTAGTTATTATTAAAATCACTCCACCCTGGGTGTTCTCCGCGATTCTCTACAAAGGTTAATTCTTCTTGCGTTATATGCATTGGCGCATCGTATTTTGTACCTAAAATCATTTCACTAGCAGTAAGATATCTGTTCCATGGATCGCGAACAATTGATATAATTTCAGCGTCTGCATATTTAGGCTGACTGAATACATATAGGTCTCTTAATGCTATATTCATTGTGTACCCATGTAGTTGTAGCTCAGGGTCAGTTTGACTAGACATTGAAGTTCTAATTAAATCAGTTATGTGTTTTGAATCACTAGAAACCGGATCTTTGTCGAAGCTATTTTGCTGATTAGCAAAAACAGCGTAATCGTTATCTCGTAATCCGTTGTATAACTCTTCTAATTTTGTCCAACCTAGGTTGCCAGCAATTTCGTTAGTGTAGGATGATCCACATCTTAGTGGTGCTTGTATAAATCTATTATTGCGTTTGTCATAATATGTTTGAAACATAGTGTTTGTCTGCCTTTGTGTGTATATAAGAAATATTTATGATCTATTGCTTACAAAGATGATAAATACTGTAATATAGGAGACACACATGACATTACCAGCAAGAGCAGGAGCTATGAATAGCCAGGAAGTTGTTACGGGTAATATTGAATTTTACACACTGTATACATCATTGGATCTTACCCATACAGGCAACTTTAGTGATGTTACGCAAAAGGACTTTGAATGTGTTGTTCAGGTAATTGGATTGCGAGCAATGCCAATTATTATGAATAAACCAGTTGCGTTAAGCGGAGTAGGAAGTTTAGTATTAGAGAATTACGGAGCACCAAGTTTAACAGGTGCAGGCTGGATTTTTAAATTTGCGTTTGAAAGAGAAGCAGTTCATACTATAGCAACATTAACAGACGAACTCGATAGTATTGTATTAAATGCAGGCACTATCGACACTACGGGTTCCATTAACATGGAATTCACTAAACAGGATTTATTGTAAGATGCCAAAGAAGATATTACCAGAAGAAGCTATTACTGAATTAGATCGGGCAACTGGTTATTCGGGTAATATAGAAGCACATATAATTGCGGACATGTTACGCATAGAATCGATCACTACAGAGTTACGTGAGTTTAAAACTGACACTAAAAAACGATTTGATAAAATAGAAGGATGGCTTGTTAGCATAGTTGCAATAACATTTACATCACTAATAGGTACAGTAGGTACTTTAATTTATAGGATGCTTGTATAATGAGAATTGATGAATTTGTCGATGAAGAAATTGTCGAAGCACGAATGGTTTGGCGCCGTATGGGCAACAAAATTAAACGTGCAGTTCGTTGTACTAGTGGACGAAGAGCCGGCAGGGTTGTAGCTAATCCAAGTCAGTGTTCCGCTCCGTTGGATATCAAAAAGCGTATGACGCTGAAGAGAACTAAAGCAAAACTCGGTAAGCGCATGATTCGTAAGGCCCGCAGAACAAAGAGATTCAACCCTACTGCAAAACGATTAAAACAACTTAACAGGCGATAATAATGAAAGGTACGGACATACGCACAGTTGATGCGTTAATTACAGAGTATGGCATGAGCCAAGGCAGTAGCACTCCTACTAGTCAGCAACAAAGCGGCGCATCTGCAAAAATAAGTGCCGCAAGTAAGCCACAGAAAAGTCCAACAACCGCGCCTAGTCAAAGTCCTACTACACAGCAAAATAAAATGGATACTAGCGCACCTGCAGAGCCTGAAGCACCGGTTGTTAACAAAGCAAGAGAACTAGCCCAAGATTTAGAATACCAAGACGATGCTGGCGATACTGTTAAAGTTATTAGCCCACACGGTCAGGGTAAAAACAAGAATAGTGTTATTGTGCAGAATCAAAAAAGTAAAGAATTCTACACAATAGATCCTAACGATGATATCGAACTACCGGCTATAGAAGAAAAAATAGACCTCGATAAAATTTCAAAGCGTAAGAAAAAGCTACATAAAAAAATAAAAAGATTACTCCGTGCGCAAAAGCACTTACAACAAGGAGAAATCGTAACTGAAATTAACTTCAACAGTAAAAATCTTGCCCAAGAAGCATTGCAAGCATCAATAAGATGCGGATTTGAAGCAGAAACAGTATGGGAAGGTATGTCAGAAGTCGATGAAGACGACGACATGTCAGACAAGACTTGGTCAGAGATTGAAGATTTGATCAATGACCAAGAAGGCTATCGCGGTGTAGAATCAGTAGAAGAAGGATTTAGGGAGTGGATCCAAGAAACTGATTACTTCTATGATGCAGAAAGAGAAGTAATAGATGACCTAGTTAGCGACCGCAAAGACGACGAAGAGTTTGCTAATCGTTACGTAGACAACAGTGTATCTATGGACGATGTTGACGAATATAAAGAAATGATTATGTCAGATTTAGCCATAGATGCTGACAGCGAAGAAGCACAAGAAGAAATCGAAGAGCGCAATTCATGGGACGAAGCGGCATGGGCTAGAGAATATGTCGAAGTAAATGAAGCTGATGCATTCGAAGAATGGCTAATAGACGATGTTAGAGATAATGGCGAAGCATGGGATCAAGCATGGGATACTGTTTTAAATCAACATGATCCAGGTACTTGGTGCGATGAGGAGTATAGAGGCAGTTGGCGCGAGCTGTTAGGTAATATGGACATCTGGTTATACGCAGATGACGGCGGCGGCATGGACGCAGTTGCTACCCAGCTAGAAGAATGGGCAAGCAATAATAGTTTTTCAAATGATGTCCGGGCAGGTAGCTATCACAGCGGTAAAAGTGTTGATAACAACTACTGGCGTGTAGAAGATGACAGTTCAATTGAAGCCAACAGCGGCCTCGGTGCAGAGCTTATTAGTCCGGTATACGATACCCCAGCAGACATGCTTAACGAAATGAAGAGTTTGTTTGAGTTTATGCAAGAGAGAGATATTGTAACGAATAGATCAACTGGCATGCACGTTACTATGAGTATGAAAGATAAGGGCGCAGAGAAAGTGAACGCTCTAAAAATAGCATTATTACTAGGTGACAAGTATGTGCTAAAGCAGTTTGGCAGAGAAAATAATACTTATACCGACAGTCAACAAGCAAAAATACAATCTTATGTAGAAAACTTAACTGCTAATTTTAAAGATCAAAAGAGTCTCGAAGGATTAGAAGAAATACTTACTGGTGCTATAGGCGCAGGCAAGTTTAGTAGTATTAATTTTAAGACATCAGGCGGTGACCCTGTTACTAATGACGAAGGTAACCAGTTAATTGAGTTCCGTGTTGCAGGTGGTGATGATTATCACAGAGACGATACTAAACTTATAAAAACAGTTATTAGATATGCGGCAGTAATGCAGGCAGGTCACAATAAAGATGCATACAGAGCAGATTATATTAAAGCATTATTCCGTGTTCTTAATTCAGTAGGTGAAGTTGACCCTGACACTGAAAAGAATGCAACATCATATATCGATCCCGAAACAGTAGATACTAAAACAGTAGACGCATTTAAGGCAATAGCAAGTAAGCAGTCTTACAAAGATGTACTAGAATATTTAGGCATGGCTTATTCAGCTCGTGCAAAAGCAAATAAACTTAGCTCTGCTAATCCTCAACAAGAACTACAGTTTGAGGATGCACATGAAGACAGACAGTTAAGCCGAGAACTCCAAGAGAAAGCAAAGCAGTATTTTACTAAAGCAATGTCTTTGTTAATAGCTGATATTGCAACTGGACGAAATCGTACCGAGCCTAAAGTGCAACAAATTGCAGGAATACGAGCGGCAGTTAAAGACTTTGGTATACCAGTACCTGAGCTATATCAAGCAACGCTAAAGTCAAGGCAATTTGAAGTTATCCCCGGTGGACAGCATGACCGCGAAGAAGCGTTTGCTACTGCGTTAAACAATTTACTAAAAGTTAAAACAGCTACAGCAAGACAAGCAGAGTTTACAATTACATTTGATCGAGATAAAGATACACTCTGGATGCCTACTGCATACCGGGATTATTTAAGTAACGAAGGCAACTTAAACATATTTGGCACTGATACACCTGGCACTAAACCGCCTAAGATATCTGCTGAACTCTTTAAGAATGTACCTAAAACTAGTCATGACACTGTCCGTGGTGCAATAAGTCACTATTCGGATATTGCAGATGACGTGAGACGTGAAACAGACCTTATACAACGCATGGCCGCTGATCCTGATGTGGATCTCGTACCACTAAACGCAAGAAAAGAAAAGGTAGCAGGCTGGCAAAAAGAGATGGAAAAACATCTCCAAATCATAGACCAATTTAATAAAACTTATCAGTTTGTTCCTACTGCGCATCTAAGAGACTTGAAAGCGATATTTGGAGACAAAAAATATAATCTATATAGTAGAGTGAACAATGAAATAATAGACTATATAACTAAAAAATACAATATTCGATTCACCGCAAAAGCAACAGAGAGTAAAAATATGTTTGAAAAATTTGAAAAATTATCATTAAAAGAGCAACTAGCATTTGTTAGCAAATTTGATACTAAGCAGATTAACGAAGCGCACACGATAAGCAGAAAGAAAATGCTAAAGGAAGGCGCAGTACCTAACAATAGTGCAGACAGAAAAGTCAAGCAACTATTAAACGTACCGTTACTAGCAAACGATCTTAAAGCACAGATGGAAGCATATTTTGTTATGCCTATTCCTAGCATGATCAAAGCATTTAGAGAAGCAAGATCGTATGCAGGCGATAACTTTGATTTAAGACCAATATTTAAAAGTTTCTTAGATAATAATGCGCACCCAGAACTTAAAAAGAAAGCAGGCATTACAGAAAGTACTTTACTCGAGTATACTGATCTTAGTGTTGAGCGTGATTCGATTATAAAAATTATTAGCCAGCTGGACGTAACAGACGAGCAACAAGCACAACTGTTAGATAAAATTTACAAGATAATTAACAGCGAGCATATATCAACTACAATTGGTACAGCATTTTCGAAGCCACTAGACAAAGAACCGCTGGGCGATACTGAAAAGCTACAAATTAAAGCAGACATGGCAGTTGTTATTGCTGGATTGAACAGTAACTTTGCCGCTATTAACCAGTTCTTAGACCAATTATTAAAGACAGGCAGTATTGTAAATTTAAAAGAACTATCAAAGCCCATGAACACGCTTAGTGCTTGTTTAAACGGCAGTGACGTAGCACTACAGGCACTACAAGCACTTTCTACATACGGCGTAGGTAAGAAGCAAAAAGGCCCGGGCGAGTATGCATTAGCTATTCTTAGTGATAAGATACACTTAGCAACAGGCGAAGGCGATTTAGAAATAGAAGGAATAGGCAAAGTAGAACTTAAAGCGGCTAACTCGAGTGCTGGCGGACGTATTGGGTATGGCGGCGGCTCTCAGAAAATGAAACGTGATGCAATTGCACAGTTTGCAGAATATATTCCAACTATAATGGCACACACTGACAGCAAAGGCGGAAGTATGGGCCTAAGACCATTTATTGACGCATTGAATGCTGACTTACCGATAACCGATATGCAGAATCAAGCAGTGCGTAAGAAAATTATGACGGCATTGCTTGTAATGGATATGGAAAGTTATGCAGGCCCGATTATAAACAAAATAGCAACGTCAGATAATATTAGTGAAATTGAAAGCATATACTTACAGCAAAACTTCTTATGGTATAAAAACAGAGATGCATTTGATGCACTGTTACTAATACACATACCTAACCAAAAAACGTCAATGATTAAGAATGAACAAGATCTTGCCGCATGGCACAGAAGCGGTCATGCACAAACGCTTAGTGTAAGTATCATTCCTACACAAGCAGGCGCAGGACGCGAGCAGTGGGCCCAGTTAACAATTAATAAAGCGAAAGTAGGCTAATGAAAATAATCGACTTTTTAACAGAAGCAAAGAAAGTTCTTGTACAAGAAAGATTACCGTATGGTAAAAAAGATCTCGACCCTGTAATGAGCGAAAGCACTATTAACTATCACTATGGCAAACTTGCAAAGGCATACGTTACTAAGTTTAATGCAGGTGAAGGAGATGCTACATTTAACGAAGCAGGTGCATTCTTGCACAACGTATTCTTCCCACAATTAAAAGCACCGGGCGGCAGTAATGCCCCAACTGGTGCAAGTAAAGAACTTATTATTAGCAAGTACGGTAGCTATGACAACTTTAAAGAAAAGTTTACAGAAGTAGCAATGAAAATCCAAGGAAGTGGCTGGGTTTATATGAGTACATCTGGCGATATTAAGACTATTACAAATCACCAAGTAAAAAATGATATAGCAATGTTAGTCGACTGGTGGGAACATGCATGGGCACTGGACTACCAACAAGACAAGGCAAAATATCTCACCAATATGTGGCGCATTATAAATTGGGACGTCATAAACATTAGACTAAACTAACCCAATCCGGTAAATACTATTATGAAAATTTCAGATATAATTATAGAAACAACAGCTGGCAGTATTGCTACAGTTGCAATGCCTATGGGCGGAATGAGAAAGCGTCCTAATCCAAGTGTGTTTGCAAAGACAAAAAAGACAAAGAAAAAACTTAAAGCAGGAATAACAGGCGCAGTAGAAGGTGCAGATGATACAAGCAGATAATCGTTGGGCTCAAATGTATGGCAACGCATTCGCAAAAGAAATAAGCAATCAAAAAACACAAGAAGTAACACGCAACAATGTAAGACGTACCATAGAGTATAGCTCAACACAACCTTATATATTTCGAAACACACAAGAAGGACTAGCGGCAGTAGGAATTGAAGTTTTATCAGAAGATACCTATACTGCATGTAAGTGGTCCCCAGCTGATATCTGGCTTAATCCTAAGTCACCTAAATATAAAATAACTAATAGACAAAAGAAGCAACTCAAATTCTACGGCTGGTGGGACAACGAAACAGACCAAGTAGCAGACATTTGGTATAAAACAAATAATCAGGGTTTCCGTGATAAACATTTTGGCGGGGATGAACCGGGCATAGCATGTTTTGGATGTAGCCACACATATGGATCAGGTATACATAGCCATCAAAATTGGCCTTCGCAACTAGCAGAACTAACAGGTGAAAAAACATTTAACTTAGGAACGCCGGCATGTTCATTACAGTTAGGCGTTTGGTATGCACTAAACTTTATAGATAGAGACATTCCTAACTTAACAGGCATTGCAGTGTTTGTTCCACCTATGGGCAGGGCACCTGTTGCTATGAAGAGGCCAGATCAAGACCATTACTTTGTTAGCAATATGAGAGTAGAACTGCTAGAGAATGTCTCCCCGGAACTAGAGCTAGATACTGCTACACTAGACAAATATGTTAATATGATGGGAGCAAGTGCGCAAATGTCCTACGACATGCATCTAAAAACATTACAGTTACTTGCAAAACAACGTGGTATCCCAATTGCTATAATACACCCGCAAGACATAACACCAAGCGACTGGGCCAGGGACCTAATGCATTTTGGTCCTGATACACACAACAGTATAGCAAGAATGGCAATGCAAAAATTAGGTAGATTTTAGCATGAGTGCAGATCATCGATGGTCCCAGATGCGCGAGCATGGAAAAACTAGGCAAATAGACAAAACAGAATTAAGCATAGCAACTAAAGAAACAATAAGGAAGACAATAGAGCATAGCTCTACTGCACCTTACTTGCATCGCACCCAATCGGGCATCGAATTAATCCAAGACGACGACTACAATCTTTGCAAATGGACACCTGCAGATATATGGCTCAAGGATGGATTCAGCAGTAGACAAAAGAAGCAACTCAAGTACTACGGCTGGTGGGATTTAGATACTAACGAACTAGCTGATATATGGTACAAAACAAACAGGCAAGGTTTCCGTGATGACCACTTTAGTAATAGGCAAGGTATAGCATGTTTTGGATGTAGTCACACATACGGCTCAGGTGTACATAGCCATCAAAGTTGGCCTTCGCAACTAGCAGAACTAACAGGCGAAAAAACATTTAACTTAGGAACACCCGCAGGCTCTTTGGCGTTAGGCATTTGGTATGCACTGCATTGCTTAGACGAAGACTTGCCTAACTTAACAGCTATTGCTGTTCTTGTTCCGCCTATGGGCAGGGCACCTGTTGCTATGAAGCATGATGATTTTTACTTTGTTAGCAATATGAGAGTAGAATTACTAGAAATTATCTCACCTGAACTAGAGCTAGACATTACTACTATAGACAAGTATGTGGATATGATTACTGCCACTTCTCACATGACTTACGATATGCAATTAAAAACATTAGAACTAATTGCTAAGGCAAGAGGTATTCCGTTAGTAGTAACTCAACTAAGCGAAATAACTCCTAGTGATTGGGCTAGAGATATGGTACATCACGGTCCTCGTACACATCTAGACGTTGCAAAAGTAACTATGCAAAAATTAGGTAAATACTAGTATGAGAGCAGTTAAATGTAAAGACAATCAGATTAGTTTAATAAACGGTGCGCAAGCAAGACTGTTTAACCTAGCCGAAATTAGCAAACTTAAAGCAATAGACTTGTCAGAACGTGACGCATATATTGCAGAAGAAATGTATCAGCAAAACATATTTAAAAAATCAGCAGATGCTGGCATTGTTTGCTACACAACCTACTCAGCAAAGCAAGAAAAATAATTCATCTGTTCATAAATACCTGTATGAACAAGAAAAGACTAACTAAGCAACTAGATACTATAGCCACAAACGTAGCGAAGAAAGGAATCTTTATCGTTACTAAATCCGACGACTTCTTTATAGTGCAAGAACACATCACTAAAAGAGTAGTACATAGAGACTTACCTATGCGAGGTATTGCCGAGTATTTGTGCAAGATGCAGAACAAAGGCAAAACACCGAACGAGCACGTCAAGAGAGAGATAAAGCAATTAGTATCACAATATTTCAAGTTAAATAATGACATGTTGTTTTATCAGCATACACTAAAATCCACTAAGGATTCAACAAGATGGCATGCTACATACGCAAGACTACACGAATGCAGAGCTAGATTCACGTTCACAAAGAAAGAGCTCGCGAGCTTCAAATAAAATCATCGACAAAGATGATAAATAACAGTAATATAGAATTATAGTTAAACACTGGGATTGGATAACATGTTTTTAAAAGAATTTAATTTAACAGGCGCTAAAAAAATCGCCAAAATCAATAAGATGCTAAGAGAAGAATTTGGCGTATCGCTGAAGACTAACGGTTTTCCGCGTAAAGCAAAACTCGATAGCTTACTTGAATCAGCGAATAATTTCATTATTCAACTTAAAGGTTCACACAAGAAATTTCAACTAGAGCCAGAGTATGCAAAATACTTAGGCATTAAAGACGTAGTTGAAACAATGATTGCAGAAGGGCAGTATGCAGAATCACAAGCATACACTGAAATGAAGTCTATGATTTCTGCAAGTGTTAAGAACTTAATGGACAGCGGATACACTGTAGACGAAGCATGCAACGAATGCATGAATCAGTTTAGAATGGATAATCGCTTTGCATATGATGACGAGCATGTATTGCCTATCGTAATTAAAGCATCAAAAGAATACATGGAATCATGTGGCGCTTTAGAAGAAGTTGTTGAAGAGGAATTCCCAGAAACCAATTCAGATCTAAACGAATACTTGTTGCGTGAACTTGCTAAAGAGTGTGGTGTAGAATTATCAGATGCTACAAGTTACGATGCAATTGAAGAAAAGTTAAATATGTTTTCCGCAGTAAGTGGCAAGAGCAGAGATACTGTTGTTGGCTTCTTAAACGGACTAGAAGAAGATTCAGTTAGCAACGGTATTAAAATGTTCGGTGCTAAAGTAGCAGAACAGAACAAATTCACAGGTTCTAGACAAGATGCTATTGATGCAGGCGAAGAAGAATTTGAAGTAGGCGGTAAGAAGTTTAAAGTTACTGGCGAAGAAGTTAAGGAAGCCGGTATGTTTGATGACATACTAGGCGAAATGATTTCAGAAGAAGTTGATGTAGAGCAAGCTGAAGTAATTATGGCAGTTAGGGCATTAGCAGATGATATCCAAGACCAAGTAGAAAGAATCGGCCGCATGATGAATGAAGATGTTCCTGCAATTGCAGATCAAATGCGTGGCGAGATGGGCGCACAAACTGCTCAAGCATTCGCAGACAGCATTAATGGTGTACTAGCAGGGTATATAGATGCCGCTAAAGGTGCAAAAGCTGGCGTTGACCAAGCAACTGCAACTGTTACCGGTGAAGAAACATTAGCTGGTGGCGAAACAGGCTTAGGCGATACAGCTGAACTTGGTGTAGAAGCACCTGCAGATGATTTAGGTCTAGATACTGCACTTGATACTAACGAACCAGCCATGGCTGGACCAGAGGACGAGCCACTAGGCAGAACACCTGTAGAGGTATAACAATGTTAATCAGAGAAGTCATTTTATCTGAAGGTTACTTTAGCGAGCTAATTACAACTGTACAAGACTTGTTAGTTCGTGTAGCCGCTAAAGACATTAAAGAAGTTTCGACAGAGAAGTTTAGAAAAGTATTAGCAAAGCAAGGATTTATTACAACAATCGATGAACTAATCACAGCAATTGATCAAAGTGGATATGCATCAAGCGTAGACAAAGACAAGATTGTTCCTAATAATCAACTACCAGACACAGTAAGCACAGGCGAAGAAGAAGACGAAGTTGACGTAGCCGGAATGGCAGGCGATCAAGCAATCGCAGATATTAAATCGGAGTTATAAGGTACTATGCCTGGAATATTCATAAATGCAACTACTGCTAGAAGTAGTACTCGCAACAATACTGTAATACATAATGAGATTACAGCAATTGAAAACGCTGTATTTGCAAATGTAGATGCGGGCATATTGTACGCTAACGTAAATAATACTGTTATGACTAACAGCAATGCTTACTACTACGTGAATAATTCTGTTACTACTGATCCTACAAAGAAAGATCAACTAAACTATGTGAAAAGCTACTTCACTAAGCTAGGGTATGGTGTTAGCATTGTAACAGATCCCGATAATGCTACATCATTACAATGGAATATTAGTTGGTAGTATCTATAAGTTATTGAAAACAAAGGCATTTTTAAGTGCCTTTTTTATTGACAACAATATCGTAATGTGTTATACTATTGTTTAAATTATAAAGGCTTATTACATGCTAGTAGAAAAGTTCACTTACCCAACTCTCAAACGGGTAACAGCAAAAAACGGACAACGCCAGTACACCGGTGAAGACAATCAACCTGTACCTAGTGTAACTACGGTGCTTTCGGATACAGGTGATAAGACAGCTCTTATCAATTGGCGTAAACGTGTAGGCGATGTTGAAGCTACCCGTATCAGCCAAGAAGCCGCTGGATTAGGCACTAAGGTACATAATGCATTAGAAAAGTATGTTCTAGTAGAAGATTACGAAATCAAAGGTAATAATGTTGTAAGCGTAATGGCTAGAGACATGCTAAATGTAATGATCGAAAAAGGATTAAGCCAAGTAGATGAGATATGGGGTGTTGAAGTAGCTCTGTTAGCAAAAGGCTTATACGCAGGTACAAGCGATGCTGTGGGCATGTTTAACGGTGTTGAGAGTATCATTGACTTTAAAACTGCTAAAAAGATCAAGAAGCGTGAGTGGATTGAAGATTACTTTATGCAAGGTTGTGCATACGCACTAGCACACAATGAAATGTTTGGTACAAATATCAAGCAAGTTGCTATCCTAATGGTAGACCGCGAAGCTAACTATAAAGACTTTGTTATAGAAGGCGACGAATTCGAAGAATACTGCACTAAATGGGCAAGGAGACTAGCGGACTATTATAATAAAGTTTAGTTAGTTCAAAGTGATAAATACTGTTAAGTAAACAAGAGAGGCTTAACAGTGGCAACAGAAACAGTAAAAATCGTACGAATGCAACAGCGCAGGGGTCAGAAACAAGACCTGCCTAAGCCGTTGCGTCCAGGTGAAATTGGCTTTGCAACAGATAGCAGACAAATCTATATAGGTGCAGATACATCTGACATCGTATCAGATGGATATAATAAGACTGCTTCTTTTGAGAAAACATCTAGCTCACAGAGCACTACAGCAAGTGTAGCTAACGTACAGATAATTAAGTTTACTGTTCCGCATAAGATATACGACAAAGGTGAATTCGATGGTGTCACAGATTCTATCGTATGGACTCCGGACAGCAATGTAGCTGTTACATCAACAGACAAACAATATTCTAGACTGAATAAAGTCTACCACGAAGATGATACCCAATTTTTAAATATATTCACTCTAGAGAAATTCATATCATCAGATTTAAAAGCAGTACAAAATGGTAAAGTATTATCTCCATCGCAAAATGGCGCCGGAGAAATTGGTTCAAGTAACGATTATCACTTTGCACAAACCGGCAACATAACACTACAAAATCATAGTCACACTCTTAGATTCAGAACTGCACCTAGTGGTTCAGAAGAAATCGCAGTTTCATATTATAGTAATACTGATGTTATATCATCATTTACTGATACAAAAATTGGTGATACTACTGTAGACGGTTTTTACAATGCCAAAAGTATTGCAACGTACAGACAATTAAATGCAAACAATGTTAGCGTAGCAGAAGGAACAGGCATTGGCTTTATTGGATTACAGTATAAGCATATCCAAGTTGCAACTGATGTATTACATACACCGAATGTATCTGACTATGGTACAACACTAGGTAATGTATTATTATCTAAAAACGAAGATGCTGTAGCAGGTTTAACCGCTGTAACAACAACAGCTGACGTAACTATGACAGGTGCTATTCCTGACCCTAGTTACGGTGTTAGTATAACTGGTAATGTCAATTCTGTTATTAATCATGTATACGTTACAGGCGGTGCAGATTGGTTAAATGAAAAAGTATTAGAAGTTAAAACATATGACGCTGGTAACGGTATTTTAGCCGCATACTTACCGAGCAATGCATCAAGTATTACTCGTTCAATTACAGCTATCGTAGACTCCGGCTCAGGCACAATTAAGTTAACATCACAGAGTAACGTAGATGATACTGCCAGTGGTGACACTATACGCTTCTTAGAAGAAGGCGGCGGAAACGTGTCTCAACTAGATGCAATAGTTGGTACTGTTACGGATGTAAATACAGCATCTAAACAAATTACAGTAGATACCGCAATCGGTGGCTTAGATACAACGTTAGCAAATACGCTGACATTCATGACAATGAAAGCTGGTGATGTGAGAGACTTAGTTGTATATAGTCCAAGGCACGGCAACAGCAACGGCAATATGATTACACTTAGTTCCGGAGCTTTAGCAGGAAACTACTCAGTGGCAGTAGGAACTTCTGCTGATACGTTTGTTATTACTACTCTAATTGATCAAACCAGCAATGTTTCTTCTGCGTTAACAGTTACACCAGTAGTAAGTAATGCAACTGTTAGTGCAACGCCTGTTATAGCGTTTAACCTTGCAACAGCAACAGATACTAGTGCTGTTTTAGCACTTATTAATGGCACTAACAAATGGCCAAAGATTGCAACAATACCTGGTTCAGCTAATAAAATGTATATTACTCACGCTGAAGCAATACAAAAGACACCCTTTACATTCAAACTGTTTGATGATGTAGTTGGTACCGTTAGTTTATTAGGTTTAACACCTGGCGAATACTCACGTGAAAATGCAACTGTTAAAGCCAAGTTAGAAGAGTGGATGTATTCCATATACGGTGCGCAGGACCCATCTATTAACTTATTCAAAGAGATTTACAGCAACAATGAATTCTCGGCTGGGGCACAGAAGTTTGCAAATTGGGACTTAGGTATCAACAGTGCAATTGGTGAGATGAATTTCGAATCAAGAACCGAAGTAAAAGACTTTACTAGAATTTTAAACGATTTGTACTTTGAATCAGTTAATCCAGATATACGCGGATTACTTAACATAAAAACAAATATAGAATTCCTAACAACAGAAGCACTAGCGGCGGGCACTGCAACAACACAGTTTACATCGCCAGAGCAATTAGTATTTGCAACAGGTAGTCAGCCTGTTACCGAGTTTGACTTACCTCTAAGTGGTGATTTTAAGACAGTGTTTGTTGAATACAGTATGTTTGGCGGCACTGGAGCAGATAGATATCGCAGAGTCGGTACACTATCCTACTCGGCAGACACTGATGCACTTGATGTTATTATACAAGACAACTATTCGGATATGGTGTCAGGGTCTATGACTGGAAGCGTTTCGTTTACAGCCGAAGTACCAGCTAGTGCCGTTGACGCACAGATTACATTGCATAATTCATTAACTCCTGTTTCATCACTAACTATGCGTTATGTTGTTCGAAAATGGGGCGACTAATTAACCTTTACCAGTTATAAGAGTATATGTTTCATAAACATCAAAACGCAGAAGAACGTTTAAAGGCCTGGCGCACACTACGACAGCAGAAATTTGAGACAGTCAACGAGCTATTAGAATCATTTGCTAACGTTAAGCCGATACCTCGTTACATTGACTATTACACTCCAAAAGACTGGCCAAACGTCTTCGACATAGTTAAAGAAGGGTACCTTTGTCAAACTGGCATAACACTTATTATTGTCGCAACTATGCATAATAAAGGATTCATATCTGGCGAAGAATTATACTTTGAAGTGATAAGTAATCATATAAATGGGAATGATGGATTGATATATATTAATGACAATCTAGCATATAATTTTATACCAGGCAGAACGGCTAGCATGCAAGAAGTTATTGATAATAGTGTTCGACACCAATCACATAAAGTTCAAATATCTAGTCTTTTCAGTTGACATTAACACAGTTTTATTGTATAATTTGCATCTGGTAAATATAAAACTAAACATAGAATTAGAAACAAACAAACGACTGAGAAAAACACATGCAGGTAAAGAAACGTTCTGGAGAGCTTGAGTCCATAGACATAGACAAGTTGCACAAGGTAGTAGCATACGCTTGTGAAGGCATTAGCGGAGTTAGTCCAAGTGAAGTAGAGATTAACAGCCAAATTCAATTTTACAGTGGTATTACTAGCACTGACATACAAGAGACACTTATCAAAAGTGCCGCTGATCTTATTAGCGAAGAAACTCCAAATTATCAATATGTAGCAGGAAGGTTAATCAACTATCATTTGCGTAAGCAAGTGTACGGCACATTTGAGCCACCATGCTTATGTGATGTTGTAGAAAAGAATATCAAAGCAGGGTTTTACGATAAAGAAATTACAGACGTTTATACAACACAAGAATTCGATATATTAAACAAGTACATCAAACATGATCGCGATGAGGGGTTAACTTATGCGGCTATGGAACAATTTCGCGGCAAGTATTTAGTACAAAACAGATCATCCGGCGAGATATTTGAAACACCGCAAGTATGTTACATGCTAATTGCAATGACACTGTTTAACAAATACCCAGCAGAAACTAGAATGCAGTATGTAAAAGATTACTACGATGCAATCAGTACCTTTGAACTTAGTTTACCTACACCTGTTATGGCTGGTGTACGCACACCACAGCGACAGTTTAGTAGTTGTGTACTCATTGAGTCCGGAGACAGCTTAGACAGCATTAACGCAACAACTAGCGCAGTTGTTAAGTACGTTAGTCAAAAGGCAGGCATTGGTATTAATGCAGGTAGTATTAGAGCAATCGGCTCACCTATTAGAAATGGAGATGCAACTCACACAGGAGTTATCCCCTTCTATAAATTATTCCAATCAGCAGTTAAGTCATGCAGTCAAGGTGGAGTAAGAGGCGGTGCGGCAACATTATATTATCCTATTTGGCATCTAGAAGTAGAAGATATGCTTGTACTAAAGAATAATAAAGGTACAGAGGATAACAGAGTACGCCATATGGACTACGGCGTACAGTTTAACAAGTTAATGTACGAACGTTTAATCACAGGCGGAGACATTACACTGTTCTCACCACACGCTGTACCTGGAATGTACGATGCGTTCTTTAACGACCAAGACAAATTTAAAGAGTTATACGAAAAAGCAGAACGTATGACTAGTATTAAGAAGAAAACTATTAAAGCAATGGACTTGTTTAGTGCATTTGCTACTGAAAGAAAAGATACAGGTAGAATTTACTTAATGAATGTCGACCATGCAAACACACATGGCGCATTTATAGAAGACCTTGCACCTATCAAACAAAGCAACCTATGTTGCGAAATTAACTTACCTACTAAGCCGTTAAACGACATTAACGACCCAGACGGTGAGATTAGTTTATGTACTTTAAGTGCTGTTAATTGGGGTGTAATTAAAGACTTCAAACAGATGGAGAAGGTATGTAACCTCGCTGTACGGGGCTTAGATGCGCTCTTAGACTACCAGAGTTACCCAGTACTCGCCGCAGAATTAAGTACAATGAAACGTAGACCACTAGGTGTTGGTATCATTAACTTTGCATATTGGCTAGCAAAGAATGACACAACATATCAAGATCCTAACTTAGAGTTAGTAGACGAATGGGCCGAAGCATGGAGTTACTTTTTAATTAAAGCAAGTAACACACTTGCTAAAGAAGCTGGATCGATTAGCGGAGCACTAGAAACAAAATACGGCCATGGCATTACACCTAATCAAACATATAAGAAAGATGTTGATGAACTAGTTCCTCACCAAGAGAGGCAAGATTGGGTCGGACTTAGAGCAAGTTTAAAAGAGCATGGTATCCGTAACTCAACACTAATGGCACTTATGCCAGCAGAAACATCAGCACAGATTAGTAACAGCACAAACGGTATTGAACCACCACGCAGTTACATTAGTATTAAACAAAGTAAGCATGGCGTACTTAAACAAGTAGTGCCAGGCTACCCTAGACTTAAAAATAAGTATGACTTACTATGGGATCAGAAGTCACCAGAAGGCTATTTGAAGATAATGGCTGTTCTACAAAAGTACATTGACCAAGGCATTAGTGTTAATACTAGTTACAATCCAGAACATTACGAAGACGAAAAAGTTCCAATGTCTCAGTTATTGTCAGACATTATTACGTTTTATAAATATGGCGGCAAGCAGTTATACTATAATAATACATACGACGGTCAGGGTGAAATAGATACATCATCATCTGAACCACTATCTTTAAGTGAAATCGACGAGGACGACTGCGAGTCGTGCAAAATTTAATATGAGTTCAGTTCTAAATACAAATAAAAAATACAACCACATGGAAGCTAAGATGTTCTTAGATAAAGAAGGTGGAGTATGTATGCAACGGTATGATACTATTAAGTATCGACAGTTTGATAAGCTAACTGATAAGCAGTTAGGCTTCTTTTGGCGACCCGAAGAAGTAGATATTACTAAAGATTCTAAAGACTTTAAAGACCTAGAAGAACACGAAAAGCATATCTTTACAAGTAACTTAAAGCGCCAAATACTGCTAGACAGTGTACAGGGCCGCTCACCTAATCTTGCTTTCTTGCCTATTGTAACTCTGCCAGAGTTAGAGACATGGATTGAGACTTGGGCATTTAGTGAAACAATTCACAGCAGAAGTTATACGCATATTATCAGAAATGTGTACCCGGATCCTAGTAAAGTATTTGATGAGATGTTAAACATTCCAGAAATTACAGATTGTGCTGATAGTATTACACACTATTACGATGACTTGATTGCAATGAATCATGCAAGAGACAAAGGACTAGCTAGTTACAGCGAATACAAACATAAGAAAGCATTGTGGTTATGTATTATGAGTGTAAACATACTTGAAGGTGTACGCTTTTATGTATCATTTGCATGTAGTTGGGCGTTCGCTGAAGTTAAGAAGATGGAAGGTAATGCAAAGATTATTAAACTTATTGCTAGAGATGAGAATGTTCACTTAGCAAGCACACAGCACATGCTAAAGTTGTTGCCAAAAGAAGATAGTGACTTTGCTAAAATTAAAGAAGAGACAGCAGAAGAGTGTAAGCAAATGTTTATCGATGCGGTTGATCAAGAAAAGAAATGGGCACAGTACTTGTTTAAAGACGGTAGTATTATCGGATTAAACGCACAGTTACTAGAGCAATATGTAGAGTACACTGCCGCTAAACGTATGCAAAACATAGGTTTAGAAAAAGTTTACACAGCAGGCACACATCCGTTACCATGGACTAACAAGTGGGTTGGTGGCAGTGATGTACAGGTAGCACCACAAGAAACTGAAATTAGCAGTTATGTAATTGGTGGTACAAAACAAGACGTAACACAAGACACATTCAAAGGCTTTAGTCTTTAGGAGAAAACACACATGTATGATTTAGAAAATTTAACCGGCGATATCGTAACCATGAAATTAACAAATGGTATAGAACTACTCGCACAGCTATTAAGCACAGACGAAGATAACAACTACTTTACACTAGGCGAGCCTAGAATTGTAGTTATTAACGGAGCAGACTTAGCACTTATTCCTTATGTATTTACATGCGACACCGTTGAGGTAGTTATACCAGCATCAGCTGTACTTAGCATAAATAAAAGTAGTGAGGACAGTACCGCAGACTATGAAAAATTAGTTAGTGATATAGTAGAAGACGCAGTCACAGAAGAATAGAGTACGAGTACGCTGGCCAAGGATGGCACTTTTATAAACAGAGATTATTATGGCAGGTATAGCAAGAGTTAAAACAGATAAAGCAAAGGGTGTAATTTTAGGCCCTGGTGCTTCCACTGTATTTGCAGACGGCAAGAAAGTATCGCTTATAGGTGATAAGATATCATCGCATGGTAAGTCTCCTCATTCCTCACCTGCATTAGTTTCAAATGGTGCAACCACTGTAATGGCAGATGGTGGAATACCTTCCAAAAAAGGATCAGTTGCTACATGCGGGCATGCAGTAACAGGCGGTTCGGGTACAGTAGAAGTTTCTTAAATAACTTGCAAGATATCATTTATATTACTTTCGTAAATGCTTATTGTAGATAAATCTTTTCCAGCAAATAACGATAATTCATATAACGCAGATACGTTGTATTCTTCTTCTGTATCTATTGCATTGACAGCCCAATCATCGCATAATGCATGGCTAAACACTTGTGCTATGCCCGAGCCTTTTATCACATGACCCTTAATAGTTACATTAATTATATCATCTGTTTCTAGTCTAATTGCCGTAGGCGGCACTGCAATTCTAGTTAACTGATCAATTGGTAAGCCAGATACTTTACTTGTTTTTGTTTTAATAGTGTGGTAGCCAATCATTGTTTTTTGTAAAGTAGCATGAGGTGAACTAGCTTTATGTATGTCGTATAACCACTTGCCTTCTTCGGATATAACACTAAAAGTGTCGCCGCCAAACAACGGGTCTTCTAGTACTTCAAACGTTGCGCCTGTAGCGTTACAGAACTTATGTAGTGCATGTTGCTGGTGAGCATTGTGCTTAAATTTATGAAATCTTACATGCGCCTTTGTGTTCATAGTGGCGATGTTTTGCTTTATGTGTTTCCACTCAGCACCTAAGAATACTTTACCGCAGTGCTCGTATATACCATCTATGTCAAATATTACTTGCACACTTGCATCTTTTATCTTTTGTAGCACATTGTGATTACACATACCGTAAGTGTTAATCATTGTGTAAACACCCTGCACAGTCATAACTAAAACGTAAGGGACCATGTATTTCCACTCTAGTGCATCACCGTACTCGCTATACATTGTTACTGACTGTAAGTCCTTTAATTCCTGGATCATCTCAACAATAACTGGATAAGACAGATCAATTTCACCGATAGATCGTTTACTAAACGTAGAACAAAACCATTGGCCACTAGCACTTAACGGATTAAAAATCCTATTGCGTGTAGTTGGATCAACTCTGATATTTTGTATAGTCATAAAAAAAGGCACCAAACGTATTTAGTGCCTTTAGATATTTTTTCTACTGTTATCTGACTTAGTTTTTGCTAGTACCAGCAGTATATGTTACTACTTGTTCGTATTCATCTTCGTCATCATCGTAATAGTACTCAGTTGAGTCGTTAATTTCTGTTTCGCTTGTTGCAAAAACACCTACAGAATACTCTTCAACATATACCTTTTCATCTACTGTGCCTTTGACCGCAAAGTGATATACACCTGGCGCAATACTAGCTGGCGCTGTTGTAGCATCAGTAGTATCAAAAGTTACAATACCTGTAGCGGCATCGAATGCCATCCAAGGTGATAAAGGACTAAAGTCGAGTATTGCTACATCTGTAACTGTATCGCTTAAACCAATATCAATTGTTGTCGGTGCTCCACCATATTGTATGTTATCTAATCTACCTGATGGTATACTAGTAAACGTTACTTCTGATGCCATAGGACATGATAATACTGAGAAACTAACTTTCCTAAAGTCCGCTGTTTTACCAGTAGGGAATGAAAGATCTTCGTAACTTAGTAGTGTATGATAATCGCTTTCTGTTGAAGTTGTTCTTTTAAGATTAGCCATTTCAGTGCCACGTGTTACCATGTAAGACTTAATAGTTTCAGCTGAAGTTGTATCATACAAGTTCATAAAGTGAGTAGCAATAGCAGATGTACTTGCCGCCGCAGGACTAGTGCCTGTTGCAGTAGTGTAATTTGCTACGTTAGCAACGTCTGCTACGCAAACATCTACGCCTAGTGCAAACAAATCAATCTTTGCCGCGTTCTGTACGAGTGCTTTTACTACTGGAGTTGTTGCTTCATCAACGTAATCAATTATAGGCATCTGGCTAAAGTCAGCTACCTCAAAATAGACATTGTGCGCTCCAACTGTTGTGATTGTATCCAAACCACCTGGTGTTACTGTGTCAACATCAACACCGTTACCTGCATTACCTGCAGAAGTAACTAGCATTAAGTTGTGACTTAGCAACTCGTCTAACTTTTCATCAATCATTTGATTCTTAGTTATTGACCAAGGCATGCAAACAACCTTTGGTTTGGCTGGATCTACTGTTTGGTGATGAGTAAGGATCGCATCAAGTGCGTCGATTACTTCGCCAGCAGTAATAGTACCGTTAGCCTCATCAAACATTTTAACGTTGTGTACAGTTGCGCCTTTAGCAGACCCAAGTGCCTCACCAACCATGATACTTGCCATAGCAGTTCCGTGCCCGGCAGTATCAACAAATCCTGTTGCTGATGTTACGTTATGTAAATTTTGAACGTCTGCATTACCAAATTCTTGGTGATCTTCATCAATACCGGTATCCATTAAATAGATATGCTGACCTGCGCCAACCCCGCTATCTAGCGGATGCCAATAGTACTGATAGTTCTTGTTAAGTGCTGTAGTTTGCTTGTGCTCGTGCGTTGCAACAGCGCCCTCAAGGACGGTTGTTAACGCAGTTGCGTTTTCTTCTGTACGAAGCACACCTGCAATACCTGAGATATCTGAGGTAGTACCAGTTACACCGTACGTTAAAGGAAACTTGTAAGTTTTTGTTATTGTGACACCTGCGTTGTTTATCGCTATTTCAGCGGAAGCTGGATTAGCGTAAGTCGAAGGATCTAGTGAAATTATATATGCTGCCATTTAGTTTTGCTCCAAAAAACGAATTTGTATTCGGTTTTGCTCCATAAGTATGTATTAACTATATTTATCATCTTTCGCTAAGGAACTAATCATTAATGATAACTTTTGGATCACCCCCAGCCATCAAATACAATGTTGAATCTCAACTGCTCAGTATAAAAATTTCTGAGCCAAAAGATTCACTTTCCTTGGTCGATAAAATAACTCAACAACTACAACATGTAACCATCGCAAACGTATGTTTGAGTGGCGGCATTGATAGTCAGTTTATGTTGCGTATCGCAAAAAAATTAAACATACCTATAAAAGCATACACCTATTTAGCATCTTGGCAAGGAAGTCCTATAAATACTGATGACGTAATACTAGCTAAAACCATTGCTGAGAAAGAAAATGTCGAATTAGAAATAATGGACATCGACTTATACGAGTTCTTTAGTACTAACATGCACTTACAGTATGCTAAAGAATTTTCAGTTAACAGTCCACAGATAGCAGTACACTTGCACTTTCTTAAAATGTTTAAAGATATACCTGGTACAGTTTTTATGGGTGGCGAGATGCCAATGCTAATTAAAAATTCAGATAACGGCTCCGGGCCACGCGACATTGCCGGCATACCACAAAAGTTCTTGATGATTAATTCAGTAGCATACAGACAAGTTGCAGAGAAGTTTGGCATTGACCTAATCAAAGATATATTGCTATACACTCCTGAGATTATTTACAAGACATTAGAAGTGAGCATAGACTTAGTGGAGAAGTTACACATACACAGTGAAAATGTTTCAGACAATCCACTTATTTCTTTATATGCACACAAAATAAAGTATCACATTTATGAACAAATTATTCCAGGTGGAATCAATCCGTTAACTAAGAATACAGGATTTGAAAAACTTAAAAAGTATCTAGCAATACAGTCAGGCATTTATAATCAGTTTGATATAAATTATAGGTTTCCAATGTTCGAAGAATACATCTCTAGGTTTGGGTCTGATCAGGGATTAATGAAGTACAAAGCAGGCAATATACCTAACGATTTAACAGACAGGTATAGAGAAGCTATCGCTAAATACAATAGCGAAGGCATACACGAATACTCCTTTGACTTTTAATATGAATCTATTACCTACTAAATATTTTGAAAACGCAGTAAGCACCGAAGTAGTTGCAGAACTAAAAAGGATTTACTACGCACAAGAAGCCTACGACACTGATGTTATGAAAAAAGCATCCGGAGATACTCCTGAGATTTACGAACTTTTAAAAACTATTCCACAGATCGACATTGATAGAATACAAGTAAGTAACTTTTATAACCATGCAACACCTTATTTGCCGCATACTGATTTTAGAAACGGTGTTAGAGAAAACTTTGTTATTCCTTTGCAAACAATGAACGGGCCTAATCCTTCGTTAGTTATTTTCGATCAGTGGTGGCCATTAGAAAGCAATACGTGGGTGTTTAGTACTAAAGCAACATTTGAATTCAACAAAGAGTTACTAGGTAGACCTTGCGATTACGATATACAAGATAATACTAACACTAGCATTAGTGATGAACTATACGAACAGCTTAATTATTTCCCCAAGAAGTACTGGAAAGGTTTATCAGGTAAAGCATACGAACTTAAACCTGGTAATCTATTAGAGTTTGATACTAAAATGATACATGCAACTGGCGTAATGGAGTGCGATCGTAAACTTGGCTTGACTATACGTTATAGGTAAATATAATACATACCAAAATATAGACAAACAACAGGAGTTTTACAAATGGCAATAGATAAATTATCTATTAAAGAGAAGGGATCTATCTTGAGCCTTTTTGCTGGACAATGCTATCAGGATCCGGAGTTCTTATTCGAGCCAAAAGACGGCTTTGACGATATATCATCACTTACTAAATACTTAAATAAACCACTGCCGCCAACATACATAGATGTTGATGGCGCACAGGCGTATGTAATGAGTGATGCTAATGACGTACTTATTGCATGTAGAGGCACAGAGCCTACAGAATTAAATGATGTAAAAGCAGATCTAAACACAATTAGAATGGCACACCCTGATGGTGGCAAAGTGCATCAAGGCTTTTACGGCGAGTATTTAAAAGTAATAAACGATATTAAAAAAGCAGTAGCAAAACACAACAAGAAAGGTACTAAAAAACTTTGGATATGCGGACATAGCTTAGGCGGCGCAATGGCTGTACTAGTTGCTATGGAACTTAAACCTACTGGAGGTCTGTATACATTCGGGCAACCCAGGGTAGGCAACACAGAGTTTATCAATAAAATTGACTTTCCTTACTTCCGATATGTAAATAACAATGACGTAGTGACAAGTGTACCTCCTTCGATAGGCGGCATTTGGTACAAGCATCAAGGTCATTTACGTTACATTAATATGTACGGAAATATCAGAAAGCTAACGCCATGGCAGAGAACCAAAGATGCATGGAGAGGTAGATGGTCAGCACTCAAGAAATTTGAATGGTTTGACGGAGCTAGAGATCATTCTATGAACAAGTATTACGGTTATATTTCTAAAATGGACGATGAAGGCGAAAGTAAATAGGATTGTAAATTATGAACAAAGAAGAAGTAGCTAAATTTAAACCGGACTTTGTGACTCCGTATATAGATTATTCTAGCCGCATGCCCACTAGTAAAATGTACACTGAAATGACAGGTATGTTTAATACTGATGCTCTAGTAAAATATTGCTGGGAACAAATTGCAGAGCCTAGTTACGGAAACAGTTGGTATACTCTTTATTACTTCCAGATGTTAAACTTGAATAAACAAGACGTATTTGAAGCATGCCCTATGTTAGCGGAGGTGGATAAACACACTCCTATTAAAGGTATGGGCATAACACTTATGACTCCGGGTTTTTATTATAAACTACATACGGATCATGGCAGAGGTGTTTGCTTTAATATGCTTTTAAATACAAACGAAAGTATAACTGCTTATGTAACACCTCCGACTGCAGAACATATACAAGGCGAAACATTTAGACTAAAATACAACCTCAACGAAATGTATTTGTTTAACACTCAAATTCCACACACTGTGTTTAACTTTGTAGAAAACAGATATATGTTTACAGTTGAGTTCCATGAAAATAAAGAATTACTAAACTACAGGGGTTTAAAAAAGCGATTGAAACAGCAAGGCCTCATAGGCAACACCACAGTGCAAATATAGATAAATACATACATATAAATTTATAGGAGACTACATTGTCTAATAAAACCCCATACGAGATTAGGCTCGAGTTGCTCCAAGAAGCTCGACTGATACTACAAGCGAAAGCAAAAGATAATCAACAAATGCCCACCACTGAAGAAATCGTAGCAGAAGCTGAGAAGCTGAACTCTTTCATAAGTAGCAAACCTACCAGATAAAAACAAATTCAAAAGCGAGCTAAAACTAGCCAGTTATCTCGCTTACACTTTATGTTTAAAAGTAAATATAGATGAAGAAGGAAACAAAGCTCGGATAGCTCAGTTGGTAGAGCAGTACACTTGTAATGTTCAGGTCGCAGGTTCGACTCCTGTTCCGAGCTCCAAACACACACTATATACACAGGAAATAAACATGGCGAAGAAAGGCAAAGGTAGCACTAAAGCTAACCCGCAAAAAGCAACATCGCAATCAAAGCAAAACAAGAATGAGAATGATAAAGATGTAATGCATAATTTGCTTGATGCAAAGATCGAAATCCCATTAGGCCTACTTAGGCAAAAACACATTTTCATTGCAACACCATGCTACGGCGGGCAGATCGGCGAGCCATATTTTAGAAGTATGATGCGCTTTGCAATCCTGTGTAACAAGTACGATATTAAATATACTATTAGCACACTAGCAAATGAGAGCTTAATCACCAGAGGAAGAAATACACTTAACAGTTTCTTTATGGAGAATTCAGAAGCAACTCACTTGTTCTTTATTGATGCTGACATTGAATTTAATCCAGAAGATATACTAAGAATGGTTGCATACGATAAGCCTATTATCGTTGGTGCTTATCCTAAGAAAGCAATGAACTGGAAAAGTATTATCGAAGCCGCTAGACGCGACCCATCCGAAACAGAAGATACAATCGAAGGCCATAGTTCTAACTATGTTGTAAACTTTGACTTCATTAAAGATGAGAACGGTAAACGAACTCCAGCTGTTCAGATTGTAGATAACCTTGTTAAGTTAAAAGATGCTGGTACTGGTTTTATGTGTATTGAGAAATCTGTTATGAAACAGATGTTTGCCGCACACCCAGAAACCAAATATGCAAACGATATTAATGTTGATGCTAAGTTCGAAGAACACATGTATGCATTGTTTGATTGTATTATTGACCCAGAAAGTAAACGTTACTTGTCAGAGGATTACACATTCTGCAGACGTTGGCAAGAGCTTGGCGGAGATGTTTGGTTAGATCCGAGAACTGCTCTTAACCATATCGGCCACTATACTTTCAGAGGAAACATCCGTAAACTATTCACTGGTGAGAATCAAACTCCGCCTGTTACTAACAATTAATAGAGACATACAATGAACGCAGAAAAGAAAATAACAGTTCTATTACCTACCAGGGGTAGACCCGAACTACTTGAAAAAAGTATTAAGTCACTTATAGAGAAAGCTTCTAGTCCAGGTGATATTGAAATTATGTTTGGACTCGATGACGACGATCAACCTACTATCGACTTCATTAAGGATACTATTGCACCGTACTTGCAAGAGAAAGGTGTAGAAGCTAGAGCAAACATTTTTAAACCAATTGGCTACGAAAACTTACATAACTATGTAAACACACTAGCAGGTAACGGACAAGGCGAGTGGTTATTTTTCTGGAACGACGATGGATTGATGACTACAGAAGGTTGGGACGATGTTATTAATAGCTATACTGGTCAGTTCAAGTTACTAGCACCTAAAGATAACCATAACGGGCATCCTTATGCTATTTTCCCTGTAGTGCCTAGAGACTGGTTTATACTAGTAGGACATTTAAGTCAAAATGCACAAAACGATGCATGGCTAAGCCACATTGCATACATGCTAGATATCTTTGAAAGAATTGACGTCGAGTTTATTCATGATAGAGCAGATATCACAGGCAATAACAATGACGAAACGTTTAAGAACCGTAAATACATGGAAGGTAATCCAGAGGATCCTAGAGACTTTGGGCATACTGATATGCAGAGTGCCCGTGTTGCGACAGCACACAAGATTGCTTGGTTTATGGAACGTGCAAACTTAGGCGATTTAACATGGTGGAATGCTGTTAAAGCAGGCGAGCAAAATCCGTTTGAAAAGATGGTATGGAGCGAAGATGTTAAAGGTGCTGGCCAATTAGCACCAGTTAGCGCAAATGATGAACAACTGCCAGATGAGACTGTTCTAACATTGTAGAGCAACGTAAGTCATTGTTTTAACTAGAGGATTTTAATGTTGACATTCGGTCATGTTTTTGTTATAATAATAACATGAAAACACATGCAATGATAGATATAGAAACACTCGGAACAGGGCCAGACGCTGTTGTACTAAGCGTTGGCGCTGTTAAATTTAGCCCATATAACCCTCAAGAACCGCATGCTAAGACACTGTGGAAACCTAATATTGACGAGCAAACAACTGCTGGGCGTAGTGTATTAGAAAGCACACTCGAATGGTGGGCAAAGCAACCAAAGCATATACAAGACGAAGCATTTAGTGATGGAGGCCGTATTACTGTTAAAGATTTTATGGGCCAACTTAACAAGTACTTAGTAGGTGTAGACAAGATTTGGTGCCAAGGTCCGCAGTTTGATATGGTAATACTTGAGAATTTATACGGTCAATTTGAACACCACACTGCGTGGGCATTTTGGCAGATTATGGATTGCCGGACTATATTTAATATGATGCCCGTTGATCCACGTAAAGCAATTCAGCAAAATCTACACAGTGCTGATGCTGATGCATATTATCAAGCAGTTTGTGTACAACAAACTTACAAGCATTTTAACGTTCTAGAAGGATAACATCATGTCTATTACAGTTACCGGTCCTGCCGGAGGGAAACCGTACGACACTAGTATTGCAGTTAAGTTAGAGTTAGCAGTTAATATAATGGCTACTAAATTAGGTATTGCACATATACCAATGGAGTTTGATATTAGCATAGGCCGTACTGTAGATAAAACAGACGGCGATTGCAAAGGCTGGTGTTGGGCACAGCAAGTTAAGAAAAATGTTCCATGGGAAGTCAGTATCTTTGTTATGCGTAAAAAACGTTCATCAGACATGATTAAGATACTTGCACACGAAATGATACATGTTAGGCAATTTGTTAAAGATGGGTTAAACTTAGACAGTAGCAAGTTTAAAGGTAAGAAGTTTGTGGCTCGTAGTAATCAAAGTGAGTATTGGGATTCACCGTGGGAAAAAGAAGCCTACTTAAAAGAGAAGGCCCTAGCTGAATATTATTTTAAATATGTTAGAAATAATAGTTGACTTGACCAGTAATATACTGTATAATAGCTAAACTTTAGAAAGGTAGACAACAATGGCAAGAGATAGATTTGATTTAGAACAAGACATCATGCACTGCTGGCAAGTAGTAGATGATCTAAAGATGCTAATAGCACAAGACAGTGTTAGTAATATTACTGTTGATGCAATTAGTGTATTATATACTGCCCGGTTTGAACAACTATGGCAGTCATTTGAATCTAGTGTAAGCCTAGGACAGTTTAACGACGTAGAGTTTGAACACGACGACCACGAAGAGCGTATACAAGCAGAGATAGCAAACTCGCACTCTGCATAACAATTAAAGCCCGGATGGTGGAATTGGTAGACACAAGGGACTTAAAATCCCTCGCTAGAAATAGCATGACGGTTCAAGTCCGTCTCCGGGTACCAATACAAGAGAAATAATAATGCAAGCAAGTCATATTTTAGTAGACTCATTACAAAAAGCAGAAGCAATTCTAGCAGAAGCAACTCCTCAGAGTTTTTCTTCATTAGCAAAGCAACATAGTAGTTGCCCGAGTAAAGCACAAGGCGGGAACTTGGGAACGTTTAGTTCCGGTGCAATGGTTAAGCCGTTTGAGGAAGCAACATTGCGTACAGCTATTGGTGCAATTAGCAAGCCAGTTCAAACACAATTTGGATTCCATCTAATTCATCGCACTGGATAAATAATACCTTACAAGCACAGTAACTATGTGCTAGTAGTAAGTTGCTCCTTCTATGAAAGAACTTAGGGTCGTTCCTAGGAATTGGAGCACGATGACAGTAGTCCGTACAATTGGGTGCGTTAGTTCGAAGCGTCGGAGGATATCGAAAGATTCCCGTGAAGAGGTGACGGGCACCAGTACTAATACCGGAGTATAGCACAGCTTGGTAGTGCGCCTGCTTTGGGAGCAGGAGGTCCGAGGTTCGAATCCTCGTATTCCGACCAGAAAGATCCGAATTAGCTCAGCGGTAGAGCAGTTGACTGTTAATCAATTGGTCCGTGGTTCGATCCCACGATTCGGAGCCAGTTTTAAGTAGTAAGTGTAGGTAGTTGGGCCTTTAGCTCAGTTGGTTAGAGCATACGACTCATAATCGTCAGGTCCTAGGTTCAAATCCTAGAAGGCCCACCAAAATAAGAGTTAGTGTTCTAATGGTAAGATGCAGGTCTCCAAAACCTTGCGATTGGGGTTCAAATCCTTACTAGCTCGCCATATTGAAATAGGATAGATGCAATGACTGATGATAGAATAATTTATAATGCATTAAAAACACCAGATGGTACAATAATTGAAAGCCGTCACCGACATGATTATGTTACCCACACTGATAAAAACGGTAAAGAGTACATGATTGACGGTGGGTTAGATTATGTTAGATCCAGTGCCCATGCTGATCAGGAGTACCTAACTGTCCGCATAGATGATGGACATGATAAAGTGCGTGAAGCATGTAAATGGGGAACATATGGCATTAGCGGTGACCAACCGCTAAGTTATAAAAAGTTGTGTGATATGGATACTGCCCATATTGAAGCAGTACTTGAAACCCAGAACCGGATCTACCCAGCAATTAAAACTGCATTTGAAACTGAGTTGGTATATCGAAATGAGTAAGAATAAATGGCAAGAGTTTGCTGGCTCTATAGAGATTGCAAACATACAAGAAGCATTCAGTGATGCTAGAAAAGTATACGAAGTAGATAACGATAAGTGGTGGGAAGGTTTAACTGAGGTTGAACGTGAAGATGCCTTTTATGCAGTCATTAAACGTATGCACACAGCAGAAATAAAAGACCAAGGATCATATCGTTATGCATTGTATAATGTATTTGGGTTTGCTCCTAACATGTATACACAAGGTATGAATTGTGGCTATATGGCTATTCATAATGCTATTTTTGATGGTGAAGAACTACAGCGTATGAAAGGTGTGACCCGCTTTGAAGTTATTGATGAGAACGGACGTAGCTATACAAAGTATCTCAAAGATGACGAAGGTATCAAATATAGTCTGCAAGATGATGACCGTACACTAAAAGTGTTTATTGATAGCAAAACTTGGAAGGAAGACCTATGAAGATTGGGAGAAATGAACATGACAATGCCGAATGAACGAAGATGGGCAGTAAACAACACTCGTCAGTTCTTAGTTGACTTAATGGACCCTAAGAAAACACCAAGAGTGCCAAGTGCTGTAAGGAAAGAAGCATATCGTTGCTTAAAGCATTATCCTGGTAATTACTATATGGAAAAAGCGGCAATACAGGCACCTACTGTATTTGGAGATTGGGACAGTGGATTATAGACCAGACAATTGGGTAGTACTTAAACTAAAACAAGGCAAAGGCACGTTCCCTTTCTACAAAGTTCTAGCAGGATGGAGTGGTGGTTACTCGTCCGGCGACTCGTGGAGGATAAACAGTGGTATCACCGAAGTTAAAGAGGATGGTGACTACTATGAGTTCTATGGTTACAGTGGTTCTTGTTATAAATGCCACAAAGAAGGGTATGGATTGCGTATGAATAACTCAAGTGTCTATAATGAATTAAGAGAACAACAACAATTCAAAGGACAAGTATTCATGATGCCAGATGACACAGATTGGATGGAGTTAGTATGATTAGTTATAGCACAAACATGATGGGTCCATGGCACACCAGTTGGTATACTGAAAGAGGACTTACTCGCAAAGCAACTCGTGTAGTAACAACAGATGTTATTAAAGGATACAGTCCTGGCGATGTGATAGAGTATGACGAGATTACTACTCACTATGCAGGCGGAC
>Ga0209092_10000374_pt1 | contig 43297 bp, 21 predicted proteins | sample FraStrMetagenome_FD_187446 | JGI IMG/M metagenome (GOLD analysis project Ga0209092, IMG submission 187446) | Marine eukaryotic phytoplankton communities from Arctic Ocean - Fram Strait ARC3M Metagenome (SPAdes) (version 2) | ecosystem: Environmental > Aquatic > Marine > Oceanic | place: Fram...
GCCATCTGTGAATGGCAGCTCTGTTGGACATATGGAATAAGAGACCAGCTGTCATCTGTCTGGCCCACAAGTGTCAGCTGCCCTCGTCGTGGAAACCGTGTGGTTTCCAATATGTGTTTAATATGTTCTGTATGTTAAATTGTGAGATACTTTGGTTTTTAGTTTAGTAAAAATAAAATAAGCTCATAATTATCATCCTTTCAACTTTTGTTTAATTTACTTTAAACATTATCCGTGCATAAGGCACATGTTCAAACAAAACTTTTACATTCCCTGTTTCCTCACATACTTCTACATCGCCTACTGTAACTTTCAATGTGTCTGAGATCCTCAACAGACCATAATACTAGAGCACAGTACACACCCTCATTAGTGTGTCTTCATGATTACTGCTTTGGGTGCTGTACTTGAGGAGGTAATTGACTTGCACGGCCGTCAAAACCTTGCTTTTTTTGCAAACGTGAGTTGATGTCGTTTGCTTTAAATATGTGTCCCCCCTCAAGCATGCATCTAATTTATACCCATGTTTTTCAATGAACCATGAGTTCACACAGGAGTAAATAACTTACAGTGTAGATGGTGCATACATCATTGCTATGAGATGGAAAAACTTGACCAAAATACAATCGACATCATCCTTGCTCTTGAAACTTTTGAATTTCTTTCCTTTTGCGTACTCCAACCATTTGTTCTGGTACTGTTCCTACATCTTTTCACTCTTTGTCTTTGTTTCTTATCCTTCAACATGTCATCTGTTTCAGTCAACAGAAATTTGTGGTCAATTGCTTGTGTTTTTTCATTTTTTACTCGAATGTTCACTAACAAATTTCCTGCCTTCTTGATAATCGTTTCACAGATCTTGTTGTCTTGCAGGGAGTCTCTTTCTTCAAGCTGCTAACCTTCCAAAGGGGCTGTTTCGTTTTCCTTAAGCTCAGGGGCACAATTTTTGCAACAGCTCATTCTTGAGGACCTGATTCATTGCAGCTCCTCTGGTAGTAGCTCCAGCAAGTAGTTATTTCCTGCTGGCGTTCCCACCCTCTAGTAGGGTGGTCGAGGGTAAGTTCTTCTTACCTCTCTTTCTTACTGCTTGTTTCTGTCTCATTGTTTTCTTACTCATTGTATTTTGTGAGCTCTGATCAAATAATATTTGTATTAGCTCGGCCTATTTAATCTATTTCAGAACAAAACCAAAGCATAAAGTAACTGATGGCCTGTAAACACTTTATATACAAGGGGTACCTAGAAGAAGTAGTCGTGTGTGACCAACTGCAACAACTAGAACTCCTCCTGTTGCAATGAAGAAAGAAGAAGAACTCTTGACATCTCAATCTGTTTTTTGTCCAAAAGGCAGTGCCAGAAACAAAATCCCAGGTGAAATCATGACACTACCACTGAAACCAAACTTGTGATTATTGTGAAACATAATTTAGACATTGTATCCATGCTGCTATTGTGATGGCATTATTGCTCTCATAGGAATCATTTGTGATGTAAATTGTGCCATGTCTCTACAACTGTACTGGATAGCTTGAGTACAAACATGAAAAGGCTCAAGGGGGCTTTGAACTCCAACACATTTGCTTGAAACACGACAAGATGATTTGCTCAACCAGCTACTAGCTGATAAGACTGCTTATCAAAACTTGACTTATCTGAAAAAATGAAAAATTTGGCATACACTTTGGGGGAATCATAACCTGTTGAGTATACAATATGCCTTAAATTTACATATCTAAACTACGGTATAATAGTGCTATATACCAAATTTAGATAAGAGCTGCTGTTTAACAAATTCTTAAATTGGCGTTAATGCATCATACGATAAAAGGTCAAAACAATAAACATTCGTATAAATTGTGTATGTAGGAACATATATGAAATTTCTTCGTGTTTGGGTCCACCCATCTTTTTTTTCTGGATTTTTTAAAGAACAAAGATCAAGTGTTTGAAATTAATGAGCTATTGCCCTTCATCAATTCTCACAGTTTAGCACCTTCTTCCGTTTATTTCGAACTCATTTACTAAGATCAACAAATATATTACATACTAAAATCAACAAACTTTCATATTTATTTGGTTCAGAGGAAGAAATTGAAAAGTTATTATGGCTGGAACAAACACATTTGAATTTTCGCATGTGATTTTACCAAAACTCCTATCGAGTCGAAAAATATCCCGTGATCCTCGCGATATTCGACTTGCTGCCGTGACTTCTGCTATTGTGGAAACTGCAAATGAACGGAGATCATTATCAAATTCTTCAGATTCTAAAAATGCAGCTAAAAATGTAACTTCCTCCGAAATTTTTGCTGTCACTCTCACAGCCTTGGAAGGAACTATCACATCTGCTTCTGCAGGTAATAACGATGCCGACTCACCGCAATTTCCTCTATTGCAAATATTGGAAAAAACCATCTCCCATGTTCCTCCTTCACTCTTTGCTTCCCAATTTAATCTCTTATCACGGTTGTTGCGTGCATTAACTACAGCTACTAAAGGAGCCGGGTTTATCGCTGAGTCTCCCACGGATGCAATGAATAATGCCAGCGATAAAATGGAGACAAAAGATGAGTTAGGAGGTCAGAATGCTAAACTTCGTCAAATTATCAAAACCTCTAAAGTTTCGCTATCCTACTTTCTAGAAAAAGAATCTATGATTAATGGAGGCGATGACAAAGATAAAGCTTTATTGAAATTACTGGATGGAACACTCATGGTATTGTTTCATGATAAACGACCTAAAGTACGAAAATTGGCTCATGCATCTGTCGTTAATTTGTTATCAGCTATGGAGGAGAGTGCTGGCTTCCATAACGGAATCGAGATTACAACTTCATCATCTTCCTCTTTGCGATCGCTTCGAACACACATTGGAGATTACATTCGCGCTGTTCTTTCACATTATACTGAAAGTCAGAGCAAAAAGATCAAAAAGAAGGCAAATGATGGTGGAGATACAGAAACACTGAATAAAATGATGCATTTGTTGCAATTTTGTGAAAGTGTTTGTCAATTCCTTCCCTCGAAATTTACCATATGTGATGATGCCATTCGACTAGTTGTGTCCAGTATGACTCAAGCTGCTGCGGCACAAAGTACATCTGGCCTGAACAAATTGAATGATGTTAGCAGTAGCCATGAAGGAAGAATTTTGCTTGTGAATTCCCTTCTGTCTGTGCTTATATCTGTTATGGAGGAGCATGGTGAACACTCGGATTCTACAATGGATACGGCACCTAAAGCATCCTCTAAAAAAGTTGAACTTGCTGGAAAAACATTAGCATCTCTAATCCAGTTGTCTTCAGTCATGAAAGGTATCCATTCTACTACTAATGAAGCCATTGAGGAATATAAACAACGACAATCGCAACTCATCGTGTCTTGCTCCATCGTTCTGCGCAATTCAAACCTCGGAATGAAATTGCTACCTCTAGCTACATCTATGATTTTAAATAATTGTGATTCTAATAGTGCTGGTATGGCTTGCATACAATCATGCTCTAGCGAATTGCTGAGGCTCATTCGCACGTGTCTCCCGAATATCAGCGATGATTCTGATATCGACCAATTGAATGAACAAACGGAACGAAAACAGTGTGCTTTGGCATGTAATGAATCAATAAAGAAAATATTGCACCATCGTTATCGTCCATATTGGGATGTTGTCCTTCCGTGCTTTTCTCTTTTCATAACTCAATTGGGTGGTGGAAGCAATGTGAGGGATATTGTGAAACCACTGCTTAGGAGTCTTGTCGAAGCCCATAGTGATGTGAACGATGAAACTTCGATTAAAGCCATTGAAAGCACAATTGGGACCATTATTCAAGGATTAGGAATGGAAACTTTCTGGAAGTATGTGCCTTTAGACGAACAATCCAAAAAGGAAAAAGCAAACAAGCAAGTCCTCTCAAAATCACGTGAGTATGATAGTTTGACAAACAAATCTATTTTTAATGATGATTTATTTGTATTGAACCTCTTACCTTTATAATCAACCTCGATATATCACAGATATTGGACAACATCGTTCGTGGTTAGTACCTCTATTACTCTCACATTCTAAAGCAGCTTCTTCAACTATACGGCCACGACTTAGTTTTTTCCAAACCACTATTCTTGCTCTTGCTCGGAAATGTGATGCTTTGACCGGTAACTCAAACCTCTCAGCACTAGAATTATCTGTAGCTAAAACTCAGTGCGTGGAAATGTGGAGTTTATTGGCTGGATTTTGTGACAATCATCCAACCGATATCGTTGAAAGTTTTCCTCGATTGGCACAAATTTTCAACAAAGCAATTTTGGATGAAAGGTACCCCGAACTTATCGTGAGTTAAGATTTGTTTTCTCTTGTTTTGCCTTTTTGATTCTTCTCATTATATTGTCCCTTGTGTTCCTATTTTTTTCATTTAGAGCATAATAAGCGGTGGATTAAAAACTTTGACCAACTCTACCATTCAAAAAGCGGAGGAGTATCCTATTGAAGAACGAATCAAAGCAGATCTAGATACTATTTCCAAAATGTCAGAAAAGCTACTACCTACCCTATTCAAACTAGTTGATACATTAAGTGGAAGTACAACGGCTAAAGCATCTAACGATATGGATATTGACGATAACACCTCGACTCAAAAATCCAATTCCACTCCACAAGAAACAGCGCAAAAAATTCACCATGTCACAATGGCAATTCAAGCTCTAGCTCAAATTACACCTGCTAAATTCCTTCAAACCATGTTTCAAAAGCTGTTGACACGTCTTTTGACTGCATCGCAACAAGATGACGACTCTGAGCAAAACATGAGTAAAATTTCTTCTTTACTAAACTTGGCAAATGCCCTTGTTTCTTCTGCATCTCTAGAACCAGCTTCAATTACACTGCTTTATCGAGCTATTAAACCCTTGATACGAACAGATGAATATTCACCAAACATACAAAAAAGAGCATATAGAGTGATGGCAGCCTTGTGCAAAAATTATACAGCATTCATTGTCGGAGGAAAACTTGAGGAAGTGATCGAGCTTATGGTTGGAAGTCTAATGACTTGTCAAGTTGCAGCACGTAGTGTGAGACTGCAGTGCTTGGAATACGTTGTTGGTGGCTTAGACTGCAAGAACAAGAAGCACATGGTAAGTTATTTGAGGTTCTATCAATTAGATATTGTTTTGGTTGACTCTTTTCCATATTCTGATCCTTGATTTCAATTATAAAAAATTAAGGATATAATTCCACAAATGATGGGAGAGTTATTGCTTTGTCTTAAAGATTCCAATACCAAAACCCGCGAATCTGCTTATCAGCTTTTATTAAGTATGACTCGTCTTCATGAAGGTCAAAATGGCTCTTTAGAGGCATTCTTCACTATCATTCTTGGCGCATTAGGAGGTCAAACACCTCAGATGCGATCTGCAGCTGTTATGGCTCTTTCTCGTCTTGTTTTTGAATATGCTAGGAACGATATGAGCGTTCAAAGTTTGTTGCCTTCCTTATTGCAAACGGTAATGGTGTTGTTTGATGAGAATTCAAGAGAAGTAATTAAGAGTGTCATAGGTTTTGTCCGTATTAGTGTTGCGGCACTCGCAAAAGGTCAACTAGAACCATTACTACCTGATCTCCTAGAAGGTCTATTCAAATACAATAGAGGAAGAGGAAGATTCCGATCAAAAATTAAGATCATTTTGAAACGATTGGTCAAGATTTATGGTTATGAAAAATTATCTCCATTGGTTCCGGAGGCACGCTTGGTGAATCATATGAGAAAAATGGACCAAAGAGCAAAGAGAAGAAAAGAACTTTTGAAGGCTCAAGGTTTGGAAGCTGAAGATGACTTCGAAGGTATGATGGACTCGGATGAAGACGATTCAGATGACGGTCGAACATTGATGACGGGAGTCACTGGATTCACTAAAATGACTGCAAAGAGTGGCAGGACACTAAGAACAGCCGCAATGGAGAAGAGCGTTGCTAAATCAATGGCTTCAAAAAGCGTCAAATCTATATCTACACGGGCTAGTAGAATTGGAGGAGAGGGTAGTGGTGGCCCGAGGATTCATAAAGAAAAGGAAGGAGAAGTATTTGATTTGCTGGATCCACGAATGTCCAAACACGTACACTTTGAGGATGCAAATGAAGGAGGTAATAGTGACTTCGATGACGATGATGACGGAAGCGGTGTTATGGAATTTGATGAAAAGGGTAGGCTAGTCGTGCAGGATGATCTAGCATCCTCAAAACATAATAAAGTGAGCTTTAATGATGATCTTGACTTAGATGAAGACGACGAGGCCGAAAACGCAGAAATCAGGAGAGGAGGAAAACGAATAAAATTAAGTAAGTTCGAAGATGCGAAAATGGCCAAAGCCAAAGCAAACGCAGAAAAGAGTCGAAAGAAACAGAGACAAGATGGCGTGAAAGCACTGGGCTCTGCTTACAAATCTAAGAAGGCTGGTGGAGATGTTAAGAAAAAGGGTCAAGCGTATGAACCATATGCCTATGTTCCATTGGACGGTAAAAGCTATTCAAAGAAGAACAGAGGAAAAGCGGTCAATCAAATGGCTACAGTAGTCAAAACAGGAAAAAGAAAACATCGCTAGACTTGAATTGGCGAAGGCAGCTATATTTTAAATTTCGATATTGCACTTTTGAGAGTGCCTTATAAATTAAATATTTCAGTCAATTACAATATTGTCCAAAAAGTAGAATAATTGTTGCTGTTCAAAAGATTTTTTTGTCTTCTCATAATGATGAGATAATAGAATTTCAAAGATGGTAAATTGTGAGCTGTTGAGAACGCCAAAAAGAAGAGAAAAAATAATGTAAACATGTGTCTGAACACACTATGGAGCACTACGTTCGAAACATACGAACTACTCCTATTCCAAGGATCTTTCTCCAAAGTACGTTTGGATGAGTATGAGTGATAATTTGTGAGCGATATTGGATGTACGGTTTTCTCTCACAAAAATTAATCAGCGTTGACTTTCTAACCTTATGCGTTTACCATCTCGTCGACAGTTTTTCCTCGCCTCATTGAGACTTCAAAGTCTTATTTTGACTAATAAATATTCTGCATCAGCCTTAATTTTGCCTATGAAAACTATTGATTCTCACTTGCACGTATGGGCAACACCTGAGGAAGCCGCAAAATTCCCTTATTTTCCATCTCAAGAACCTCCAGCTAATCTTGAAACGAAAGCATCTTTAAATGCTCTTTTAGAAACAATGAATGATGCAAATGTGCAAGGAAGCTTAATTGTTCAACCAATTAATCATAAATTTGATCATTCATATGTTGCAAACGCTCTCAAAGAACACCCTGATAAATTCAAAGGAATGATGTTGCATGATCCTTCTATGGATTTGGATACAGCTTTGGCAAAATTGGAGGAACTAAAAGCTCTTGGTTTTGTTGGAGTGCGCTACAATCCATACTTGTGGTCAGAAGGTGAAGAAATGTCAAATAGTGTTGGATCAGAAGTCTTCAAGAGGTAAAGCGAATCAAAACTATTTTATCGTTTCTATTTTCTGTGTTCCCTAAAATACCTAACATTTTCACTCCCCGTATCAATTATTAAGATGCGGTGAGTTAAATATGCCTGTAGGAATAATGTGCTTCAAAGGACTGCATTTGCATTTGCAAGATATCGAAAAGTTGGTTAATTACTCTCCCGAAACAATAGTTATTTTGGACCATCTTGGATTTACCAAACTTGGAGATGAGCAGGGGGATAAAAACTTTAAGGATCTTTTGGCCCTAAACAAATACCCTAACGTTTTTATAAAAATTTCAGCTCTCTTTCGGGTTGCGTCTGATACTAGTAGTTTTCCTTATGAGGAAGTAAAAAAAGAAAGATTCTTGCCGCTATTAGAAACCTTTGGTGCTGATCGAATGATGTTTGGTACTGATTTCCCCTTTGTTTTGGAAACGACTAATGGATACAAAGGTGCAGTAGACGTAGTAGGTGAATGGGTTGATAAAGATGAAGATAAGGCAATGTTGATGGGAGGGACAGTTGAGAGATGCTTTGGAAAATGGGGTTGTTAGTACAGAGTAAAAATCAATTTTAATTTTGATCTTTTATAGGCTTGTGCAACTAGCATCATCATCAAATTGAAACCAAAATATTTTTATTCCCCGGTTTTGAAACATAAATAATTGAATTAATGGAACTCAACAAGGATCAAGACACTTTTGATGCAAATAAATGAATTGTTATCAGCCGACACTTTTAGCATATCTAGGCTCGATCCTTATTAATGCAGGATTTCTGGTAAGGTATTTTCCTTTCACTTTTTACGAATTCATAATGATTGTACTTAATTTTTTGTTATTCGTTTATATAATGTAGACATTTGTATTTTGGTGCATAGGAAAATATTGGATATTAGGAGTTATCTTCTCATGCGTCCACACTTTCGTTCTCTTTGTCATAGCATTTCTAATAGAAGATAACTTTGTCAAAGGTGACAAAAACACAATAGCTTCTGCAAATACCAATGTAAAAAAGAAAATCAGATGGAGCAAATCGTTATTCCATCTAACTTATGCACTGGGAGTATTATCAATCGGATGTTCAGGACTTCTCATTTCATTTACCCCTTTTCGTTGCAAAAATGGTTCAACATACGAAGTTTGGAATGACTTGATTTCCATCCTTCCCCAAAATGTGAGAGAGTGGGCGAAACAAGATATTGAATCAATTCCTTCAATACCTTCTTTTGCGTATTTCCCTACATCGGGAGTTACAATATTTAGTGGAATAGAAAGCGAAATAAATGAGTCTGGAAGCAATTTTTGGAAATTGTGGAGAATATCTGCGAACGATCGCATCCCAGAATTACTTTCGCACTCAGGATCGTCTACGCCTAGTGAATTCGTATCAATATTAGAAAACACCAAATGCCTTATTGCTGGAGATACTCCCTCCGAAGACACGATTAATGTTACGCAAGTGAAAAATTATCAATATATTGCACAAGTCGTGATGTGCTCAGATGATGGTGAAACATTTCGCTCGACAAAAAATGTTTCCATTGTTGATCCACGTCATATATTTGCAGATTTACAACAAATGAAAGTTTGGATAATATGCAATGCATTGCTTGATGGATACTATAGAAAGGCCATTTATTCTATTGATCCAATAACTATGATTGAAAGACTTGAAATTCTGAACGAATATAGTAGTTTTGGGGATGGAGCAAAAAATCAAAATTGTGAAAAAAGCGTTATTGTAAAGCAAAGATCAATCCGAAATCTCTTTTTCAGTGCTTTACCCATGATATTGGTTTCCATGATTAGCTGGAAGAGGAAAGAGAAAGTTATTCCAACCATGGGGATTACATTTTACAGTGGTTTAAACTCAGTTATCATATCCATTCTTTCCTTAATTCACCCAGATTTGGGACATTCAAGCATATCTATTTGGTTATGTTTGAGTCTATCAAGCTGTTCAGCTTTTTGGCTCTTATTTTTTATGCACAGCGTTCAAAAAGTCGATAAGGAAACGTACAATTGGAGCATGGAGTTTGTTGGTTTAGTATTCTTTATAAGTACCATTTTTGCGATAGGTATAACCAGCGGTCATGATGAATGGTTTCGATGGGTAACCTTGAATATAATATCTTTTATTCCACTGGTAGTGGTGGGCATCATTAGTGAACTATTTTTGGTCACCTTTTTGGGCTATACTGGTTTGATTTTAGATTCAATAAAGATTGCAAATGAGGTTTCAGGGATGACAGGAGGAAACGTGTATGTTCCGATCTATATATCAACTCTGGTACTCTTTGGTATCATAATTGGATATTTATGCTGGTTTCTACTTCGTCATCAAAGAAAGCTCCAAGCAATTTATTTCCAATTTTTGAATCAAGAAGGAAATGAAGATCAACAAAAGGAGAATATACCACAAGAAATAACAATCAAAGAAGAAGAAAAAGACCTTCAGAGGTCAGAGAATAGGAGATTGTGTTAAAAGTAAACAAATCTCTTTTGATGTACTTTGGGGTACCATATTCCTCAAATATTGCACTTTATATAGGTTATGCTTTTACAAAGAATCAATCAGTTTTCGATCATTCGTTACCCAAAAAAAGGTAAACACGTCAATAAATATAAACAAAACAAAATAAGTACCACACTCAGATAGAATATAATAACAAGATTACCGTATCTTGAAAGTCGTGTCGCAGATGCGACCCGAGAAAAAGTCCAATAGGGACAAATACTATTTATTAATAAATTAAATTTAATCCATGAGTTATGTTATGTTATGTTATGTTATGATACTATTTTACATGATTTGTCCACAAGCATACAGAACTTGAAAAAATAAATTTCACAATAATTCTATTGCAACATGATCACATTCAAAATAGATACACTTGTAATGATTATTGCTAATTTTTGTACGAAATTTAGGGAATCAACTATTTTCTTGTTGTATTTTCTTTTCAATTCACTTTCTGCAATAAACTTTATCATTTGACATGTACTCCTAGTTCACATTGTTTGACAAATACATTGTATGGTGACATTCGACTATTTAGCCACAACATCAATTCAATCTGGGCACAAACAATCATCAGTATCAATGACATTGTTACACTAAATCAGCATATATATACACTGTGATATCAATTAGAAGTGATACGCCCCCACCGGAATACTTTTCTTACCTATTTAAGAGGAATATTCGACGATGAAATGACCACTTTTTCATTTAAAGTAAAAGGGTAAAAATTAATAAAACGATGATTAAAATAGTGAAATTGAGTGTATGGTTAATTTTCATTTGACAACTATTTATTTCTAACCATTCAATGCTCATGGATTCCGACTGCTGACATGAGCTTTTGATTTGTTCAATTTAGCTAAAAAATCAAATAAACTTCATTGTTATGAAATGATTGGATTTACATAAGGGTCTAAATCGGTCCTCTCGCGAAACACCTAACGGTGATAAAGTAACTTGAACGCCGTCCACATGCCTGTAGCAAATGAGGAACTGGTGAAACCTGCGGGACCTAGCTCAGTCTACTGCCGCTTATGGTAAACACCGTAAACATTTCAGACACAAACAAACAAACGTAAGGGTCTAAATTTCAAGACAATGATGTTGATTTCGCCAAACTTGTGAGGCCAGTTTTAGACGTTTCTAATGTCGTTGTAGCACAATTTTGTTGTTCTTCTTGATACACATGTTTTAATATTTAACGTTTTCAGAAAAAAACGAGTGGTCTAAGTTTTTTCATGACATAAATAGATAGTCCAGATACAAAAAGTAAAGTTGTCATATTTTTAAGTAGGATCAAATCGCTACTTTTTCATAATTTCGATTCATGAGAAATAATGACTGTACCCTCTGCTTCATTACTATCGACAGTTGAGGAAGTGATATCCCTTCAAGAAACACTTGGAAGTATTCAAGATGAGAATGAAAATTTGAAGGGAGGGGTTCTCAAATTGAAACCAGAGAACATATTAATGAAAGAAAATATTGACAGAATTATCCAAAACGTCTTTTATGACACAGAATCTCACACACAAATTCAAGATAATTGAAGCTAAACTAAAAAACATGGGAAGATAGCTCTCGTCATAGAGAATCTCACACAGTAGTACAAACCAACCATACGAACAAGGAAAGTGGCAAATCATTGCCTGATATAAATGAAGAAACGAATTAAAATTTTTTTTGATTAAGACTCAGCAGTCGTGAGCAATCATGATGGTCTGTCCGATTTTGAAAGCACTGACACAAATCATCTTGGAATGCCAATCGAGACAAGTACTTTGATGAATGATATAGAACCCAACACATATGGAGACATTAGCTAAGGTGCCAGTAGCTACAAGCGTTCAGCAAGTTTTAAAGCAAGTGTCATGAGAAGAAGTGAGATTTTTTATGGATTTTGACATCTAGGAAAAGAGGAATACTATAATACAGAAACTATTCATATGCATGCATTTTCGCAGACATATATTTAGTTGCATGCATGGCCATATTTGGTCGCCATATTTAGTTTCTTCACAATTTTCATACATACTGCATTATTTTTTTCAGCTGTCAATGAAGCTGCATGTGCAAAATGCGCGATATACAATAATTGTAACATTGAATTGTTTTATGATGGATTTAAACATTGTGGCAATCCAGGATACCTCGTGTGTCTTAGTTGTTTCTACATGAGGGTTAAAGGGGCATGTAATGAAGATTTAAATGTGGAACAATGATTTCAATTTGAAGAAATCTTTGTGATTTAATGCAAATGTTACTTCCCACTTTCAATACAGTAGTCCTTTCTTTCAGCGAATTTCACAAACTATGGGACCGAAAATTGAACAAAAAGCGCACAAAAAAAGATTGTGAAGGCACAGATTTATTGAGTGAATCATCTACTTCGATTTGTGCGTATATGGAAGTGAATATGGCACAATTTAGTAGAACGAAGAAAATGGTTAGATTCATTATTTGCATAATGTATGCTCCTTGAATCAAGATATAGCACAGAAAGATATGGAAATGCATAATCTAGAGATTTCAAGGAAAGAGTTTCCAGAAGGAAATTCGTTACCATTCTCTTCATTCATTATACACTTAGCCCTAGTAATACGCAGATTTTTGTTGCCTGACCTGACGTTGTGTGCTGGGATAGGAACTTATTAACACAGCAGCCGACGGCGCAAAATATTGTATTAAATTTGCCTGCAGTAATTGTTCATAAAGTATATGACTTATTTGGAGATTTGCTTTTGTCATCTTCTCAACATTTGGTAGGTGACGGTTTGGTAAAATATACAATGATTGAAGAAGAGGAAGGATTCCTGAACAGCAGTAAAACCAAGTTGTCTGCATTGTTTTTGTCTTCTGTGTTGACTACAACAAGTTTGTACCACATTATGATATCAGCATTTGGAAATGATTCACATGAGAGCATTCGAGTTGCTCTGTTGGGCTTTGGAGGATTTGGTGTCTTTAACGTCACAATAGTAGCATAGATAATCTGGAATATAGCGCATGGGAAGGAAACCTAAATGATTTATAATGGTCTTCTCGAGTTCAACAAGATGTATGCAGCTTTCTTTTTTTGAATTTATTTCTTGCAGTAATGTATTCTTTGGTTTGGGCAAACAACCGTGTTCGGTATCCAGCAATTCCAATGCTAGGAAGTCTTACTTCTAATATCTGCTTTGGAATCAGATTTAGGTTCACTGTCGAAATCAACATAAATAGGACCAAGAAGAAGAACATCATTGATAGAATTATTTGTCTCAAATGGATGCCATATTGATTCATCTCTTTTGTCAACTATATGATAGTACCCATCCCTCGTTTTTGTAATCTTAATTTAATTTTGTGTTTTGGGGTTGGATTAATTGGGAAAAGAGAAAAGAAACCTATTAAAGTGAAAGAGTATACAAGATATTTCTTGCTACAACCAAATTAAATCAGAAAAAGATAGACAAATTCTGTATATAAAAGCATATAGTGTGCTTTATGCCGCAAAGCTTAAAAGAGGACAAAAATTATGTCAAACTGACGAAGCTCAATTCCCAGCTTTGTTCCTTTGAATCACTTTGGACCAAAAGAATAAAACGCTCAAAAAAATTAAAGAGCATGACATGCAAACACCAGCAATGTCTCCTCTACCATAAATAGCTACACCCATACTTGGAGCAATGATTCGAGGTGCTGAAAAAATAGAATGCTCTAAAGAGATCATGGTTCCCCTAATTTCCTTTGGAACCATGGATGTCGTTTCTGCTGTGATAGCAGTACTCAATACATATTGTAGTACACTCAAAAAAAGTGTCAATACGATGTAGGGAAGTGATTTCAAGAAGGATAATCCGGTTACGTCCACAAGAGCGTGCAAAGAAATAATTCCCAGTGAAGAGTAGGTTAATGATAAAATTGCATACAGTAGACACATTCCCATAATCGAGTTTTTAACCACAAATCGAGTACTTCCTTGCATTTTTTTGTCCTGCACTTTTCCATTTCCGTTCACATGTCGAACCGTTCCATTTGAAGAATAATCGCTTCCCAACAATCTCGACAATGTTCCCAAACCAAAAGCATTGACAATCCCACCTACACTAAAAGTGATACTCATGAATAGCCCAAGTCCTCTTTCGGAAAGACCTAATTGATTTTTGAGAATGAGTGGGCGGACTGTCGAAGCAATGGAATTCGCAACAGAAGTTATTGCTTTGATCGAAAGGAACATTCCAGATATTTGAATGGCTTGAATGTATCGTCCCAAAAAAGACCACTTTCCTTTTGAATCTTGGTTCTCATTATTTTCTTCTTTTGACACGTTTGAAGATGGTAAATCCATAGAAGAAGGTAAACCAAACCAGGCTAATGCCGCACAAAGCAAACTACCAAAGTATGCTAATTTAGCACCTAAATAATAATCTCCACTGGCTCCTAATATTCCACCAATAGTTGGACCAATTGTGGCTCCAACTGTATAACTAGCCGTTAATTTCCCTAACACTTCCATTCGTTGTTGTTGTTGCTGCTGTTTTTGTTCGCTTGATGACAATTGAATTCCCTTCAAACATGCAGATTGCGCAACTAAAAATCCCGCCATGAACATTCCTGGAATTTTAGAAGCATATAAATATTCGATCGAAGTGGCTTCACTTAGTAAATAATACGAGCTCGCACATGCTAAAAAGTTGACAAGGAATCCAACGCGGATCCCGAATGTATCTAGAATAGTACCAAATAGCAATGATCCAATCATTTGGCAGATGTTGAATACTGTTTGTAAATTCCCATATGTTTGTTGAGATGTCACTGATGATGAAGAAGCTGGGTCTGTGTCATTGCTGGTAACAAGCCGGTCAATAAGGAAAGGTTCGATTGGACTTTGAAGTTGGTAACATACAGCGTAAAGAACTACTAGTCCATATATAAGGTAAAAGTATGTTTTCCCCTCAGCAGGTTGCTTTTGCTGATTTTGGGGGGCCATTTCGCATGCGAGTTATGACAGCAAAATGTCTCACTTTTATTTATATTATTGTGTTAGTTTTCCAATTAAATTTATTATGACGTCGATCCAACTTTGTTTTGTGAACCAAAGTTTGCACTGTTCTTCGAGCGATCATTACTTTCTTGTTTCAGCAATCAAATGCAAGCAAAATCATTTACTTCCCTAAAGTGATCAAAGGAAGTATGAAGAACTAATTTCATTTGCACAATAGAGATAGAGCAAGTCAAAGGCCATTCACAAAGAAGATCTTCCCAAATAAATCTACGCTGCTAAAAGAAGGTACCTAACATATTTGTACACCGCATAATGACCTCCTCCAAATCAAAGACCGACAGCACATTAAGTGCAAAAAAGCTTTCTAATTCAAAAAGTATTTTCCAATATCTCGAACATCTCCCCAATTCAGATCTTCTAAAATTGTATTCTGATGACACATATGGCCCGTACGCATGTCGTGCTGTGCTACAATCAGCATTACCAGAAATGGCTCGTCAATACATCTTACGATTGGCCGTCTGTGGAGGAGTGTTTTCGAAAAAAGATGTTGCATTATGGCATAACTCTTTTGGAAAACGTGATGCAATATTTGTAATCAGACGGATGGAAGCACTTTCCATTTTGGAAACTGAAAAAAAGAATAAAAAATCGAATAATGAGAATAATGAAAAAACAGAAGAGGAAAAGAAACTAGAAAAGATTTCTACTGATTTTTGCCTCACAATGGAATTTCATAAGGGAATTTTAAAGTCGATATCTTCTTTAACTTCTGCACCATGGGAACCGTTGACACCTCAACGTCAAGAACGATTAATTCAATCACTTCCGGATTCCAAGAATTCAGCTTCATCCTTGAAAAAGATCAAGCCTCCACCCACAATGGAGGATTTAGAAAACTACACACAGCGCCGTTGGGAAAGTGTATTGCATTATCTTGTAGGATCTTCTGATGTATCCATTGAAGAACCACCCGAAGGAGTGAAGAGCTTTTTAGAATCCACCGGATTAATGCAAGATGATCCTGAATACGCACCCAAAAGTAGTAAAGAAAAAACACCCTTGATAATCACTTCCAAAGGATATGAATTTATGCTGCAAGATACTCACATTCAAGTTTGGCAATTTCTATTACAGTTACTATTGTCTTTTAGCAAATATGAGCAATCAGAGAAACTTAGACAAGAAGCACTTCTTTTTGTTTTTGCATTGAGTTATTGCAAAGTAGGTGAGGGATATTTGACCAAAGATTTAAGCCCCGCGCATCAAGAATTTTTAAAGTTTTTTCGACAATTAGGATTATTGTATACAAGTAAGATTGGTCCAAACTTGACTGCTTTTTATCCAACTCGTGTAAGTGTGAGTTTGGTGGCTGGATCTGGAGAAGCTTCTAATATTGTAAACATGGGTACAGGTACGGATTATGATAGTCCTGAGGGAGGCAGTGGGGATCATGGAATTGAAGGAGACTTTGACATGTCCAATTCAAATCCATCAGCTTCCTCCACACGAGTTTTAGAGGCAGCACTTGCTAATCCGAAACCCTCTTCGTCACATATTGGAATCATTGTTCAAACAAACTTTCAACTGTGCGCCTATACAACATCTCCACTGCATCTCTCTATGTTGGGATTATTCTGTAATGTATTGAATTATCGTCGTCTTCCGAATGTTATTTTTTATCAAATTACACGTGATTCGGTCAAACAAGCCTTTCGTTTAGGAATTACGGCTCGTCAAATTTTACGATTTTTAAAAATGCACGCCCATCCACGTTTAAGAAATGGTAATCAACCATTAGTTCCAACCAATATTGAAGATCAAATTTGGTTGTGGGATCGGGAACTTTCGCGTGTGAATATGAAGGAAGTTTACGTTCATCAATGTACCGGAGCAGATGAATTCAAGGCTGTAAGTCAATTTGCCAAAGATAAGGGTGCTTATGCATGGGGAAGTGAAACAGGAAATAGGATCATGATTGTATATGAACGAGCAGAGTACATTTTAGCCTATGTCCGGCATTGGAAAGCGAGAAAGATTCATAGAGTTGCTCAAAGGCAAAGTTCGTATGGATAATTAAAAATATAATTTTTAAATCATATAAATTTTCTTCAAAGATTATTGTTGTAATTCATAGCCTTAGGTAAATCTACATTTTCAATTGATTCAATATTGATAAAGGTATGAAGGCAGGACATGAAAGATCAAGAATAATAAGAAAGAGAGTAAGTAGCGTTTGCATTGGACTTCAACTTAATCTCATGCCAGAAGGTATAATTAATGAAAATAATTTCTGCTCGAAAATGAAAATGAAGGAGATGAGAGATGAACAACAAATGTGCCAGAAAGACAAAGTCCATGCAGACTCAAAAGCAAACTGCATAGTATATGCATCCAAAAATAATAGTCTTATTTTCAAGATTCCTCAATCATTTCTAATATTCTTTGTAAGTCGCCCAGTCGTTGAATTATTACACTGGGTTCCATTTCTGATTGAACTGCATCTACCGAATTTCCTGAATCGTTGTCCCAATCCTCTCCTTTATACTGTAATAACACAGATGCACATGATGCTCGGTTTGCACATCGTATGTCATCTGCAGCAGAATCTCCTACCATAATAACATTTTTGGAATCGCATTGCCATTGCTGACAAATATGAAATATGGAATCTGGATCTGGTTTAGGAATCAATGGTCGCCTTTTTCGTTTCTCATTAGTTTCTGTATCATCAAGGCTTACCTGTCCTGTTTCACGCACATATGAGGTATCTGTGTAAGTATCCCTTGCCACTGCAGGGAAAAATGGAGGCACTCCCTCTTCATTCCACAGTTTATCTTGCATTGCAATAAGACTCTTCTCCACATTTCGTGTCAAGACGGCCCTGCGAATCCCATGATCATCTAGAAATTTCATCAATTCTGCCATGTCCTCCATAAATCTCATATTTTGGATAGCCTCTGCTTCAATCTCATTGAAGACAACCTTAGCTTGCTTTTGGCCATCTTTTGATAGTTTTTCATAATATTCTAACACACATCCAGATGTGATAGGTTGAGGAATCTCTCTATTTTGTAATATAGATGTGTCTTGATTGGCTATTTTATAAATTCGACTTCTCATAGTGGCAAAATCAATACATGGATGTAGAAGTGTGCCATCCATGTCAAAAATTATCCCTTCAAGTGAAGATAAAGTAGGTAATTTAGGTGGTACAATGTCTTTGTTGGGGTTTATTTTTATTGACGATAAAGGTATTTGTGTATCTTCAGATGTGCTTTTCAATGAAGAGAAACATCGCGACTTTAATTGATATTTAGATAATGGTCTTAAATGATGTAGTGATATATCAAAAAAAAAATTATTCATCCGCGAGAAGTCTCGAGCGCCTCGATACATCAGTTCGGGCGTTGTTGGGAGAGTAAATGCGGATACTGCGGGAAAGAAACTCATTTGATTGGAGAGAAAGAGGATGGATAGAGCTGCTTTGTATGCCTTCATTGCCTTGATTATTGAATGATAATAAAACTCGAAGCACCAATGAAGAATTTATTTCATACAGCCAGCAGCAGTTTGAATTTATATTTGAGTTTGTTCCTCTCTGCTGATTCTAATATTTGTCACTCTCTAGCGCACTACGTACGTCACAATCTCATAAAAAATGGATGAAAAAAAAGTTGATTTTGCACATGGATCCTTCTTTTCACATTTTCATTAATAGGAAAAATAATCTCAAACTTAATAACCCTTTATTTTAATTCCAGTTATATATATATTATTCACAGAAGCATGAAGCAAGGAATATGCTTTTTCTAGTTCTCGTGAACAAAACTTTTATGTCTAATTGTACAATGGCGTTATCTACATAATTAAAACTCCTAACCACCACTTTTACAGAGAATCAATCATTGCTGGGAATATCCTTGTCCTCGAACTTATTCCTAAGTTTTCGTACTATTTCAAATAGAGAAATGTTACACTTGAGGTTCCCATCCTTAAACGAGGAACATTTCTAAAACTGCCTCATTTACCTGTTGAATCAAAAAATATACAAAGAAAGAATGAGAAAGTGTGACTCAAGACTCGAAAATGAATATAGGAAAGGTTAAGAACATACCAGTACATCAAATGGATTCTCTCCATAAAGTCAAAGTAATCCTCAAAGAAATCGTTCCTTGAGGACATTGGTGATTTGTCAAATTTCATACTTCCTGGTTTCATAAAGAAGCTGGACCGTCTTTTGGAAACGCTTTTTGAAGGAGGAAATCCAAAGGTATTTGGATTCGCCATAAGGTTGAGAGTAAGAAAAGTCATTGTTGAATTGAAGAGTAATTGGCAAAGGTTATGTATTGGGGTGTAATTATGAGCAGAACAATTGACATCGAAGCAAAATAATTTTCTTCTCTTTTAAAAATGTTTGTATATTGGAAAATGTATTTCCTTCTGACATGCGCTTATTTGAATTACAAATGCTTCAACCACGTATCTTTACGATTCTCATGAAAATAAAAAGAAGGTAGATTCTTTCTAAAGATGAACACGTATGACTTTTTTGCAAGGGACTATTGCTTTTGTTCCGAATTGGAAGTGGGATTGCCATTCGTAAGAGAAAAAAAGAGAATTCCATCAAGCATGAGTCGTGCTTCAGGTTACCTCATGTCAATTACCATATCAAATAAATTATTGCCGAAGTTTAGACACGCGTTTTGTCAACTCTTTTTCTCGGCTGCCCATGCTAAGTGAACAAAGTAACACTAAGAGCTCGGAGTAGGCATGACCAATATGATGTATCAAATCGAGATGAATTCTTTTATCTGAATAAGTTGACCTTAAAAAATAACAATTATTTTATATAAACTTCTTAATTCATATAGAACGTATATTACAAGGAGAGAAGGATGTCATGACAGTAAAAAACATACATGATGTTTAGACCAAAACAGTATAGTATCTCAAAAGGAAAAATCTTCTATAGAGAATATAAGTTCTACTTTTCTTAGATCCAGAGAAATTTTTGGTATGCTTCGTGTTCTCTAAGAAGAAAGAATAACTTAAAACTCCATTTACAATTTGCTATTTAATATTTATGTTAGTTGAGTTCCTAGAAGCATGAAAGCAGTCAAGCTCATCTGAGAATTTATTTAAAAGCTTGTTCTCCAATCTACTTCAAAAGTAAATGGACTCGATTCCTCTAGATCATCCACAGATACTTTCAAGAAAGGTAACGACTCCCCGGCTACTTCAAGAGACCATATATTTTTGGAATTAAAGTTCTTATTTGATATCTTGTTTTTTCCCTTTTGACTCTGATACACATAAAGAGTGGGAACAGGAAAAAATCGCAATACGTCTTCTTCCAATTTGCCAAAAAATACATCATAATTATCATCGAATGCAGAATCATTACCGAAGAAGACAATCTTATCAAACTCGTCATCATAATGCGCTACCACTTCTTTGGCCCAATTCATATTGTCAGTATTGCGGTTTCTTTCTAACAAAATCGACTCAGTATCTGAATAATAAAAGCTGATGGAAAAGAATAAAATCCTTCGTTTCACAAACGCGAAATTAGTTTCCCGTAATTCTTGCCTCCGAACCACTATGCCACTTCTGCGCCAATTTCTTTCAACTCCTGAAAAATACGTTTTCCATAGAACCATGCTAGTCACCGGATTAGGACAGTTGGAAATGTCATTTGCACCAACTACCATTAAAGCGAGTACTGGAGACTCATCAAAGTTTGACCTGTAATGCGAATACGACTCTACCTTACATGACGTTTCCTTTGGATTGTTGAAGTCGCCCAAGTGCACAAAAAACGAGGTATCATCTGGAATGGCTTGAAGCGCTTTCGTTAATGGAACAACTCTATATGGATTAAATACATCTAGATCGTCAAAACGTCCTCCTGTCACATAGAAGCTTGTAACTTTAGGTAAAGTTGGAGCCATGCTAGGAAAAAAAGAAATTGATGGCTCTACTGATGATTGTATTGTTGGTATAACAGAAGGTGTCGCTGAAGGAGAAATAGAGGGATATTGGGAAGGTTTATTACTTGGATGTGATGAAGGCTTTTGTGATGGACGAAGTGATGGATGGGTCGATGGTCCTTCGGATGGTAGAATAGAAGGTTTTTGTGATGGAGTCCCCGAATGCATGAGTGACGGTGTTTGTGTTGGACGGAACGAAGATGATGGCTGATTTGAAGCTAATCTACTTGGTCTTCCAGAAGGTAAAGGAGATGGTGGTGAAGATGGAGAGAGGGAAGGTTTCAACGAGGAGTGCATAGATGGAGTATTTGTTGGGGATGCAGAAGATCGCAAAGATGGCCAAAAGGTGTTCCTCCTCGGTATGAATGCAATTTCTTCAAAATCACCAAGATCCTCTGAACCTCTTTCTTCAAGCGGGCTTTCAGTAGGAGACAAAGTTATTCTGACCCAATTAGGACTTTTGATGGTGCTGGAATCTTCCTTTTCAGGCAGAAATGATTTATCTTTTTCACGTGAAATTTCAGGAAATCCTTTATAAACCCAAACAATAATCATAGCAACTACTACCAAGATTACAATGAAAAGAAAAACACAAGACCCTATCAAGACTTTCTTTCGACGAAATAGCTTAGGTTTGTCTTTATTGGTATAAGATTTGTAGGAATTCGATAGTAGACTTTCATTTGATGTAAATTCAATAGCTCTGGTTGGAAGAAGATCGTCTCCTGTAGATGATACAGGGCTGGCATTTGTACCTATTGTACTGGCTGTGCGGCCTGGTGATGCCGTTTTTAGTTCAGATTTTTCAGGTTCTAGTCTTACAGTAATTTGCATTCCTACAAAAAAATAATTTGAGACAATCATGCATAGTGTAAAAAATTGCTGATATTCATCTAAATACCTTACCAGTCTTCTCATCATCAGGGTCATAGATGTCCTCTTTTTGTCCCTTTGCATTTGGATCAAATAAAACATCATCCCCGCCTTCACTTTCTTCCCTTTCTTCAGAGGGCACACTTTCAATCTGATGCTTTGGTACTGGGTCGTTAAAGTGTTCCATATATTGTTCTTGTTCTTCAACTTCTAAAGGATTGCCGAAATGCTCATTTTTATTTTGCTGGAAAAACCACAGTTTACTTACCTCTGGGTATTGAAATCTAGACTTCTTTTTTTGCTTGGGAGTATTGAACTTTGAGAGCTCATTCTCTGCACATGCATATGATTTAGTCAGATACAACGCATCAAAATTGACACTCTAGAATATCACGGTAAAACACTTACCTATTGTTGGTTCTGACATGGGTATCGTTGAATGCACAAACCGTCTAGATTCGTCTATCATGAGAAATTTTAAATTAGTGACCATTCGATAGTGAGCTAGAGAGCAGCAAAAAAGTTGAACACGCAGTTTTTGAAATGAACCAACCTGGACTTATATCAACATCATCATAGAATTTAGATATATCACCTATGCTACTACCACTTTCAGAAAATTCCTTGTAATGCTTTGAAATACCACTTGCAATGCTTTCTTCGAGATGCCTGGAAATGTCACTAGAGTCACTACCTGCATAATGCCGTGATATCCCACCTGCATCACTATGCGCATAATCTTTTGAGATTTCACTTATTTCACTTTGTGCATAATGCTTAGATATTCCACTTATTTCACTTGGAGCAGGATCAAAGTATTTAGATATTCCTGTTATTTCTCTTGGAGCATCTATTGGATTAAGACTTTTTCCTAAATGCTTATCCATCTTATCTGAAGATGAATAAAATTTAGAAATACCGCTAGCATCACTAGGTGCATATTGTTTGGATATGTCGCCCTGAATGCAAGTGCTTCCTCCGTAATGTTTAGATATTCCACTAGCGTCACTAGGTGAATAATGTTGAGATATTTCACCTCTACTGGATACACTTCTAGCATAATGTTTGGATATGCCACTAGCAACACTAGGACTATTATGTTGTGATATTTCTCCACGACTGCTCAAACTTCTTGCATAATGTTTTGATATCCCACTAGTTTCACTTCTTGCATAATGCTGTGAGTTGTCTAATTCATCTATATTTTGTTCTGAAATGTTCAGGTGTTACTTATAAGCAAAAGCTCGTATTGATACATCTTGTTCATGGCAATTCAATTAACTTTCTCACCTTTTATTTCCCGTTTTTGATGCTGTGTATAATAGTCTTCATTGCCCAGCTCTGTAAATTGTAACATCATTCGGATATTAGATTCGATTTAAATAGAATTACAGGAAAAAAGTGATGAAGTTAATACCATGAAATACCCACCTGGTTGATGTTTAGCATGTGTTGGTATTCTCTCGTATCTTGTAGCATTTCGTTCTTCTTGCTCAGTGTAAGTTTCGGGTGATTCGTGAGACCCAGTTCTGTACCACGTTTCATCAATTTTCTTTCGAAAATGAACTTTATCCTTGAACGGGATTCTGCCATTTTTCTCCATTTCCAGCACTGCGGCAGTCTGTCTTTGGTGTTTTTCCAATTTTGGTTCTAGAGCTTTAGTGTTCGAAAGTTACTTACAAATGTCCTCAGATATTAATTAGTAATGAGCACATCATTCAACGTACATGAATTCCAGGATTTTCAGCCAAGCTTTGGCGATGAGTCTATCGTGCTATGACTAAAATATTGATAGATGATATTAATCGTACTACCATATAATAAATAGAATAGATTATATTTTTTGTCTTCTTGAAAGAATGGACCTCTATGTGAAATTATATTATTTGCACATGTTATAAAAGTGATAAATAGAAAAATATTCCACAATAACTTTTTACGATCGCTCTACATAGATAAATTAATTAATAATATACAAAAAATATAAAAAGAAGCTTCCACATACAACTAGGACCGATAAAAATTAAAATCTTGAAGTGTCTATGAATCATATACAACTTCATTTATATAGGGGGAAATATCCTTTTCTTAACAAGACCTATTAGAATTTTAAGCTAGATTGATAAATTCAAAATTTGATGAATATGTATTTATTTTAGGATTATACACTTATCACATGGTTTTGTCTCTTGTTTTAAGGTCATCTATTTCCTTTACATACATAAAAGACAAACAATTCAAAATCATTTTTGTATTAGTACAATGAAATTACTTACGGTTCAAACAACTTGAATTCTTTTTGATAGATATTTTTGAATTTCATCAAAATAGTCAACGTCAGATAAGAACCTTGTAGGCCAGCGGACATATATTTCTTAAGTTTCTGTTCATGTGTCAGTTGCAAGCATCAAAAAATCATGCCACAACAACGTACAACTTTTTCATTTACCGTGGAGAACTCTTGGAACATGCTCAAGTTGACTTTATCAACAACACGATACTGAAACTTTTTTGAATGACTTTAGGAATCTCTCAAATAACATCATTCCAAGTAATACAGCTTCTTATTCATCTAAAAAGGAGAAAAGAATGGCGAAATACCAATCCTGAAATAATGGCCCCGACAAAGCCACGCCCTTCATTTTATCTGTGGACGTTATGCTACTGGACATACCTTAGAAAACATCTTTATTTGACGTACTCAGGCAAAAAATAATCTTTAATAAAAAATGGTAGGAAAACTCGAACAAATTGTAGGTGATGAAAATGGCAGTATTGAAAGTGAAAGAGTTGGTTTTTGATCCATATTGCTTGGTTCCAATTATCAATGAAACCGTGGCAGAAAAAGGCGATTGAGATGTGTCAGTGCATGCGAATGTGATATATTTTCGCTATCTTGGATGAATTAGTGCGTGTCTAGCAATTTGTTATGGAGAAGAAGCTTTCTTCATTCATACTCGTCACGATCGATATGATTTGACAATAATTTTTGCAACTTCATGGGGTTTTAAAGGGACACTTCGGAATATAAAGAAAGTCGAAAGCAATTTTTAAGGACATAATTTATTAATATCCAACGACGCATGGTATAGAAGTTGACTCAAACACTTGGATTCTTTGAAAGAAGTAAAAACTTCTTCCTTTCTTAGATTTCATTTTGTGGAGATTAATTTGCAGGAAATAAAACTGGTTTCAGCTTTTGTTGTTGATGACTGATAATGTTCAATCATTCTTGCTCTAAAATGAGTCCCAAAATGGATTTTGGTCAGAGAAAATTTACTAGTATACACCATCCAAATGTGTTTCATACATTTTACTTCCATATGGATTTCAATGTTACATTGTTAAAAGACAAGACGAAACCAACCGACGTTTTCAGCATTTGTTGGCAAAGTTAATCAATTGTACACGTGTTGTCAAAATATTAAAGGAAAATTTCATGTATCAATTCAAAGCTCTTGAAGTTATCTTTAATTGGAATGTTAAAAGTTGTGAAAAAGTCCTGCTTAGATATTTGACTTGATGTTTCATGATATTAAAACACCCAATGAGTATCAAAATATCTTAGATTTAACTTTATGTTTGACGTGGTCCATAAATGCTCACAGTTTCGTCTGTGGAGCCAGCTGCAAGCAAAAGACGATTTGGATGGAAGCTAAGGCAGCTAATAGGGCCTATTCGTTGACTATTGGATTCATGATATTTGATAATAGAAAGTGTGTCCCCATCTAGAGCAAACATTTTTATATATTGAGCGTGGGAACCAGTTACGAGCATTGGTACTCTAGGATGACCTGCTAGGGCAGTAATATTACTTCTTTGGGCACTAAGGGACCTGATACTTGAAGGATACCTCAAGTCCCAGAATTTGATATCCCCAGCGACGCATCCTGAAATAACCTATAAATTTATAAAGTTTGAAACACAATGAGCTAATATTTGCACAACTGATATGTAAATAATTCAAAATATAATCTCACTTCATATCTGCCACCATGACCAGTAAATAACGTATTCACAATCCAACTCTTGTGCTCATCATATTCCATCAATCTATTTCGTCGCCCTACCATTCTTATGCTTCTACTTGTATTGCGTTTGGCATATTCGTTTGTGGAATCCGAATCTTGCAAAACCATTGATTCAGATTGTGATGTTCTTATATCAAAAACTTTCATACACCCATTTCCATATCCAGCAACCACAATATTTGGACCAATTCCAGAATAGCCATTTCCTCCAGAAATATTTGAGCTGTTCAGGGTTACTTCATCCCATGCAGTTTTTAATGTAGTAACGCATGAGTCTTGGTCTTTTCTATTGAATTTGTTGACACACTTCTCTACTTCCAAGTCCCAGCATCTGATTAAGTTACCATTGCCACCTGTTATCAAGTTCCCACTGTATTGCTGCCATTCTGTCACAAGTCCACTTCCTCTTTGTCCAGCAACAAGGTCCGGATCTGCTAAAAAGGATGAGGCTAAAGTTGGTTTCTCTTCACTCAGCCCTCCCCGATTCTTTATTAACCCGTCCCATATTTTCACAATACCGTCATCACTAGCGACTAAAAGCAAACTATTGCTTTCCTCATTAATCCATGAAGTCGAAGTCATTCTTGAGTTTGGAGGATTCCCATTCTGGAACACGCTCATTCGATTCTCGATGGAGTTGCTTTTTCCGCTAATATCCCAAACAGATATTCCATCACATCCATCACATACTACCAAAGCAGGCTCGTAGGAGTGAAACTTTAAACTAGATGTCATGTTCACACCTACATTACGTAATAGCGTGCATTGGCGTAATTGCAGGATCTTTTTCTTGTTAGAATTTTCTATTTCCAAGTTTGTGTTTGCCGCAGCAGTTGCCTCATCATAAGCTTCTTCATCATATGATCTTCTTTCGTGCATAGATTCTGAGTACATTCTATAATCATCGTTATAATTGTCTGACCTCTTGTGCTCCTTTGGTGCCAAAGAAGAAAAAAAATCCGCGAGATAAAGACCCTTTTCATTATGAAACATGTTGCGACGTTCACGATAAACATTGATAGCACCCGATGGGCTCAATGGATCAATGCTTAAATTCTCAATTGATTTTTTTTTTTCTTCAAATTCTTTTCTTTTCCAAGCAAAAAATTCAGATGTTGGAAGATGATATTCAATGCGAAATTCTGAACTATTATTATTTAGAGCCATACCATTTCCAAGACCTTTTCTGTCTTTAAAAGGAGTTGATGTATCGTTGCTATTTGTAAATGTTCCATTCCTACTATTGCTTATAAGGTTGACTTGAGATTGACTTGAAACAAATAGACTGTTTGTTTGTAGCGAATTGGGTGAGACTTTCATATCTGGTCTTTGATGGGAGGATTGAGAAGATGATAAATCAGTCATTCTTGATGGCGGGGTAGTCCGCAATGATATCATAGAATGAGTTCTATTATTGATTTTGTTCACTGGTTCCGATTCAGAACTGTACATGGTAGGGTTTGTCGAGCTTATTTGTATTTCTTTATTTAAGTTCTCTGTTTTAATCATAAGAATATTTTCATGAACTACACTAACAATATCATTGGCAGCACTAGCTGGAGCAAGATGGGGCTCTTTATGCTGAAGCGATCTTAAAGCCTTCCAAATCTCACGAAATTGCTCTATTTTTGAGCTATTGAGAGCAAAGGGATATTCGATAGAGTTGCTACGATGCTGTTCTTTGCTATCTTGTGAGCTGCTTGATACTGTACTACTTTCATCATGAATTTCGTCAATGTTTGTAGCCGTTTGTGAAGCAGATATTTCATCTGCTACTGCAGTAAAAGCAGCAAAATACTTTTGCACCAAGCAAGCCAAAGCCAATGCTGCTTCATATCTTACCATGGCACTCGCATCCGTTGTGGCTCTTACGAGATGATCCGCTGTTTCAAGATCATGAGACATTCTTCTATTGTCTTGGTAAAGCATAGACTGTTGTAGATTGGGCGAGGATTGATTTGAAAACGAAGAGACTGGTATAGACCCGTGTGGATTAGGTGTGGGGTTAGAAGTATACCTTGGCATTGCTTGTCCCATCATATGAGTATTTCGGCTAGATTGATGATTCACAAATTGCCCATGTTGATTACTTGGGCTCTCTTGATTATTCTGCTTGTGAGGTTGCGGCCAGACAAGTCCACCAAACTTTGTATTCGGCCCGACTCCTACAACAAGGTTTAGTCCCTGAGTTGTATTTTCAAAAGTCCCTCTTTGAAGATTTCCTGAACCTAAAGGCGGTGAAATCGGGTAATTGTTGATTGATGATATTCCAACACCTCTCATGGATGCAGGTGGGAGCATAGCATGAGGTGCAGCAACTATTCCCGGCATAAAATTTTTGCCATTAGATTGTACTTCTTCACTCTCTGATGGAGCGCTCCCAATCAAACGACCCAGTGCGAAGGCAGCTGCTGCACGTACATCCGGATCATTATCTTGTAAACGGGCGTATACTCTTCGAGTAATTTGGCATGAGCTTTCATAAGCTTTCAATTGAGATGGATTACAATCTTTCCATAAAGTTCCTAAACATAAACATATCCATAATCGAAATTGAGGAGGTACATTTTCTTCTACAGTTTTCTTTAATAATTCATGCTCAAATTGCTTTTGTTTCAACTTTTTTTTTCTTTCAGGACCTGTTTGGAGATTCTCTCTTCTTTGACTGTCGCCATCATTCTGAGTATCAGTAGCTAAAGCCTTTACGTTTACATCTTCATTTCCGGATGGGATGGTATCCTCAACTAACTCGATTGATAGTAACAAGTCATTACATGTCTCATGGAGTTTCAGATTTAAGCATTCGGTTTGTCCTAACGAATAGTCTAAACAAATTATTGATATTATGAAGGCTGCCATAGTGCGTTGTTTGGCAGCATCTTGTTTCTTATCAATTTGCGTACTTCCTGAAGGTTTTGATTGTGATGAGATTATACCATTGTACTTTCGTGCTAAAGTTGCATTGCCAGAAAGATTTATATCGAAAGGCGTCAAACCCCAATGTAAGTGTCCAATAAAATGGTCCAAAGCAGCTGTATCTTTCACCAAATCCACCTGACAACTTGGGTCGAACGCTAAAATCTTTGCCCAAATACCAACTAAAACATGCTTGTATTCATCTACATGGCTTTTTAGCAATCGCAACACATATGGAAAGATTCCAACGGATAATGCCATATTTACCGCCCATGGACCCAAATCCAAAAAGGATTTTAACAGTATAAGTGCGCGAACTCGGTGGGCCTGTGATAATAACACTTGCAATACAACTGGTAATTGTTCAGGTGATTCTGAACCGTTGTTGGTTTTCATATTCATATTAAATGTTGGTGATAGAGATGTATTTTGGGATGCGTTGTCCATACCACTGGTACTGCTGAAATTAACAGGTACCTTAGTAGACGCAAATTCAAGCCATATTTCAAATGCGGTCAATTGCTCTGAAAAAAAAGGAGATGTTACGCTTGAATTTTGCAGAGGTAATTTGTTATTATTCAGTAACTGGGTAGAAGTAATTGTATTTGGAGTATTATGTAGTCGTAACGATGGATGGAAGTTGGGTTGATTAACATGAGAAATGTTACCAGGAAGACCTTTTTGCATAGTGTTTTGAAGATCTACGTTGACAGTGTCCATGGTTTTCGATTCTTCTGTTGCAACATCCTTTGAAGATGTTGTTGCTGTCTGTCGTGGAGATTCAGAGCTCATATTTAAATGACCATCTCGTATAAGTTGATGGAGACACGTTTCTACAGCTAAGTCCCATGCCTGCCACAGTGGATGGTTGCATGTAGATGGTAAAGAGGGAATTGACATAGGAGTACAATTCATGCTCCTAAGAATCCTATCAGCTAGTAAGAAATTACGAAACATTGAGGCAACCAAAAGGTCCTGTCGGAAAAGTCTTTGAAATAGCGGAGACGGCAGAACATTCCAAGCAATGGTGTCCGTAATAGCAGTAAAGATCCAGTTTAATTCGCCTAACGGAGTTTTACGATCATCTTCCGTTCCCGGTATACTATCTACATATTCCGGATCAAATCCTTCCATCGCTATTGGATTTTGATGAACGAACCAGCGTAAGGCGATTGGTATTGGTGTTGTTAAACATGATGTGAATATGTCTGCTGGAAATTCAGGGTTCATGGGCAGCAATTCTTTTTCAGCACAGGGACACAAAACGATACAGTCACGAACGCTCCTTGAAGCTAATTCAGTTTCATCAAGTTTACTTGTATTTTTGTGCATGGGTGGAATATTTCCGCCAATACGAGCATTACTATTGGAATGAGTGGAAGAATTCAAATCACCATTCATGCTCCCTATAGGGTGAGAATGTACGTTATTAGAAGTATTTAAAGAGGAAGATGAAGCTGCTGCTGAAGTTGACAATTGTTGCATAGCTGCCTGCTGCATATATTGATCCAATCCATCCAAAGGAGCTGCCAAAAAAGGTAATAATACTCCGGCACCACTACAATCTAGAACTAGTATGCTGGGTTTTCCTATCCATTGCCTCAAATCACTTATACTCAAAGGTATGTATTGAGTATGTTTCTGATCAAACAACCAAATTTCACCATTATTAGTAGGTCTTGGAACACCATGACCATTATAATGTAATAATAAACGTTCGCTCTTTGACTGTCGCCTCATAGCAAGACATAAACTTCGAACTTCTTCTACCGTTGGATCCAATGCTCGTTTAAACCTTAACTTTAGACGTTTTTGCCATCTCGCATATTGATATTCTAATTTTTCACCAATCTGTTCTCTTGCTTTCGCTCGAGAAATCACAGTCGGGTCCATCCAGCACTGAAGTTTCGCACAAGGTTTGGGTCGATTTACATCTGGAGGATCTGTGCCAATATTTAAGGCCAACACGAGACATACTCCAACAGTTTTCATGCGTTCTTTAAGGCGCCATGTCGGTGTGATGATGTTGTTTGCAGACGAATAGGGGGATGTAGATAAATTGGAGCATTTTAATATCGATGCAATGTTGGCTGTGTTTTGTTGATGAAGAGCTATTTGTACTATTGGCTCATTCAAATTACTTTTGATAGATTCTTTGAAACTGCGCAATGATGAAAAGGACGATATTTTTGAAAGCCCTCCTTGTTTTCCTGCGAAATGAATATGGATATAAATATAAAGAAAATTATATCAATTAATATATTGCACTTTTGGCATCATCAAAACTCTTACCTACTGTATTATCATCATCTGACATAGAAGCTTTGCTCACGGAGTTTTTATCTCCTCTTTCTTTGTCATCTTGGTTCTCATCACTTACGTATCCTTCATTTTTAGTATACGCTCTGAAATATGGAGGTCTTTTTTCTCTTTTGAAATATTCAGGAGATGATGTGAAAGAATCCGAAAAAGGATACGATTTCATTGTAGAATCATCACTTTTTATCCACCCTATTATCACTTTGTAAGATCAATTTGTCTTATCTTCGTCTGATTGAGATCAGGGCGTACACAAACTGCAAGAACCCGAATCGCAGTTTCATATCCAATATACTCTAATTCGTGAGTATGAATGATGTTTGGATATTAATAATTAATTTAATATTTTATTTATTTCCACGTGCTTCATTAATTAATTAGGTTGAATTTCTTTATTTTGCAATTAAAAATCATAAGGTATCTTTGTTCGATTCTTGCAAAATAACCGTGCATATGTGATAAACGGTTACTACCATACCTTTCTTTTTCGCAATATGATGCCTGGAGTTTCAATTTGGAAGATCCGGAACTGTCATCATACACGTCATACATTTATATATATAATGATCAAAACTCCAATGCTGCACACATTCTAAGAAAGTGTGTAACTTCCGATTGTGTCGACTTGAGTAGTTTGATTGTTTCCGAATGTTATGCCAATTCACATCCAGGGCCATTCTTGCGCTTCGCTAAGGAAATTCAGAATGATGGATGATTTTTTGTTGATTCAATTTTGCGGTCACATTGTATAACTAGAATGTTTTCATTTCAATACTTTCTCTAGATAGCAAGGAATATTGATAGTCAAACCAAAAGAAATTGACATAAATCAATGCAAGAATAATAGTAGAGAACTATTTATGTTTTCATCGAAAGAGAGTTGGTTTTGAATGAATTGTTTGATTTTTGATGAGAAGTATAAAAACTTGAACTTTTCAAGACCTCCACAGTGTGCTGAAAAATCATATGAATGAGTGATATGTTAACAGTTCTTTTGTGGTCACATCAAAAAATGCACGATATTCCCAAGCAAACATCCATCAATGCTACAAATGAAATAAGCTATTATTGCTATAGCGTTTGTTTTTGCAAAGAGAAACAAAATGTGTATTAAAGTTATAAACAGCAGGTGTTCAATTTTCAAAGATTTTTTGTGATATGATCCATGATTTTGGAAAAATAAGATAATTATATCATCATTCAGTCAAGATAATAATAAACACTAAATGGGTTGTCAGAAACTTTAGACGCGTGCGGAATCAAATAAGGAAATACATGGTTTCGTATACTTGGTTTTAAAAAGTTATCGTAAAGGATTCATTGAATAGAAAAGTACAGTGGTAGACTTAAAATGATTCGCATATATATTGTTTAGAGTAGCAAGACCTTCCGCAAATGAAATCTGAAAACATCCCGCAATCATTTATCGATGATTGGTCCCAACTATAGTTTGCTATAATGTTCTAAAAACAATATTATTTCAACATTCTTTGCTTCAAGTATGAGGACACTAAAGGTATCACAACTTCTGCGGTAGGTTTTGAATCTTGACTCATTTGATATTTATCAAAATCTAATACAGGTATACCTAACCCCTGAGCAACAGGCAGCAATGGCGAGAGTAAATCAATCATAGCATTATTTACTCCATCTGCAAGAAAGGAAATATGATTGGGTCCTGTATCACTTTCAAATACAATCGCACACCTACGAGGAAATACAACTCCTGAAGGAGATCTAACTCTTTCGTCATTTTCATTCATTCGTACAAAGTCAGGAGGTATAGCTGCTTCCAGTCGATCCAACGTAACTAATCCGTCGTTGAGAGAACTAATGAATAAAACATCACTCCCTTGTGTGTCCTCCCGTTCTCTTACAAAACCTGAAATACAGACTCGTGTCCATGATTTATCACCTGTATTAGATGCTGTTCCGCACCCTAAGGAATGACCAACAATTCCGTATTTAACTTTTGTGTGTGGAGGTGAAGATGATATAACTTCCTCTAGAAAAGGCGCTTTAAGTATTTCGTCTGTTATTTTTGCTCGGTCTAACTCTTCAACTCGAGGGTAGGAAGCAGCAAGAGATTCAGGGTATTCTGCACTGATGCAAATAAATCCTAATGAAAGAAGAATTAAAAAAAAAAACATTGTGCAAAAAAGCATGAAATTAGACAAAATTAAAACAATCAGATGGTCACTTCCATGCCATTTCTTTTTCATCCATTTGCACATATTTATATTTACCTTGCTGTGCCAATGATTCTGCAAGGTGTGATAAATCAAATCGACTCCCCAAATATCCATGTGCCAGTAGGACAATAGGTATAACATTTTTGCATGAAGGTAGCGAAATATCAGCACCATCTACGACTTCAATATCACCATTATTGTTCAAAGTAGGATTAAGATCAAATTGTTTCTCGAAGAAGGATGGGATAAAGTTGATATTAGCCAAAAGCTGACCTATACGAGGAATAGATATGGAATGTTTATATTCGGCTCGAGAATAGAAAGAAGTGTCACCTCTTTTATCTGGAGTTGTTATTGGATACCACATCGCAACTGGTACAGACACCTCAAACGCTTTCATGGGGATAGAGAGAGATCGATACGCGACAGTTGGTTGAGTTGAGGACTTCATCCCATCAATCAATGTACTCATGGAAACAGAATTCGATGAGCTTTTATTTACAGACCCATTTCTTGTGCCTGATGCGAGACCTATCATTGAAGTCTGTGAAACTATATTCTGGATAAAAGTTGAACGTTCCAGTTGTGGTTGATTGAATTTGAAAGCATTTGTGAATGATGGTGCATATTGAAGCGAGTGAGTGATTAGGAAGAGGAAAGAAAAGCTTTTCATCGTAATGGACCTCTTTATCAAATTTTGTAAATAGATGAGCCTAATCCATATCGGTCAGTGAACTTTGTTCTTCATTAAAGAAAAATGATACAACAAAAAATGATGACGTGTCATTGAATAGGTATCTTTCTTTTTCGTCTGCTGTTATTGTTTTAGAACGAACTTACAGCGTGCTTCCAAACTTTGTCAAGAAAGTTTAAAAAGATTGACACCTTATCATGACCATCTAAAATGAATAATATTTCACAAATATTATTTACAAATATTGTTTCAAGCATTATTAATGAATAAATGTTTTCGATTTCATAAAGAAAAAACTTATTTTTCTATTTCCATTTGATTTAAGTGTAGATACAATCCTAATTCAGCAATTTTTGAAGCAACCTTCACATTCAAAGAGTTCCCCAATAGTTTCCACTGCTGTTTTAATGAAAGTGATGGAGGAAAATGGAATGGATTATTTTGCAGTTCATCATCTGTTGTGACAGGAAATCCCATCAGACGAGCAACTTCAGTCCCGGAAAAATATCGTAATCTTTCCTCAAGATTTAAATCTTTCGCCCACTCCGAATCAAACACCCTCTCTTCTGGGGTTACTAGTTTGAGTTTCTTTTGCGTTTCCACTTCATGCATATTCAAGTCATTAAGGTCACTATTCTTCTCTTCTTTATTATCCTTCATATCTTGGTTTGACATATATAAGACACTTCCAGTTCCACGAACAAATCTACCATAAGAATGTGTGAAGCAGGAACTTCTACAATCCGAGGGTGTAACAATATCAAAACACCATGATGCATTTGTTTTCAATAACTTTTGAGGAACTCGCAATAAATCAATTTGTTGAGGCGATAAATTCTCATCCAAAAAATTTGATATGGGTGGTAAATTGGGTATTGGCTCTTGCTTTGGATCATCGTATACGAATTTTTCTACCTGTAGAGATGGAATGTGTGTTTGAATATGTGTTGACCCCAATTCGTCTATTTTATAATCTTTTTCAGTTGGTTTATTAGTACTGAATTCTTGACATACATGAACTGATAGTTCTTCAATGAAAGGTTTGCGAATTATTGACAAGGTATCTTCTCTGCCCATTTTCAGTTGGACTGCCAAGCAATAATATCGTGGACGATCATTTGGGATACCTACCTGCACAGGTGAAATATGAAAGTGTCCGGCAGCATATCCACAATCCGATAAACTTGCTCTCCACATTTTGCAACAATTTGACTTATCATATCAAAGGACAATGAAAGATATTTTAAAATGAGCCTAGAGTAATAATAAAATTGTAGGAATATGCCAATGAACGTACCGATTCAAATCCAAAAACATTTTCCATTAGAATCATTTTAGGTAAATTTGATTTTATCATTTCTTTCAGCAATTGACATAAATGTAAAAAGCTTTTGGACCGTGGATCTACATCATCCCGTTTTGATGTTTCATTATTTCGAGAATAAGGTTGACTTTTTGGTATTGAGGAAAATATGCTTATATTTATTTGCTTTCTGAAGAATCGAAAAACTTCATACTTTCTTACCATGGTGGACTCATTATCCAGACTTGCGCATTATATCGATTTAGTTGCTTTGGTGTCAGTTTTTCGATAGGCACAACTTGAGCTTTTTTTCTTTTCTTTTTTCTATTTTGAACATCTTCTTGCTTTGGTCTTTTTTTATCAGGTGATTCTAAAGAAGTCAGTTTTTCCTCTGGAGATCTTTTGGAATTATAAGTAAGAACAGAATTAGCCAAGTCTGAATGATCAAAGGCCGCTAGACGGATGGCTTCAACCTGCAAATTTAAATTATTATTTATCTTGTCCGAGGAGATCTTCGAGCATGCCTCTTCAAGTGCGAATCCCCATCCTCCAATACCAGAATAAAATTCAAGATAACTCAATTTTATCACTCTTTTGTTTATTTCGGTGCATTTGTCCACTTTACTCATTTCTTCAAATCGTTTAGTTGTGTTGTCTTTTTTTTGTACGGTCCATAAGAAACTAATTTTGGTTGTCTATGTAGATAACATATCGAATTCTACCGGCAATCATAGAGGACACTTTGATAACATTTGAAGATCATCTCTCACTATGGCATCTTAACAGAAATAGGAGCATGAGAGACGAAGTGTTTCACAGAGCAATTTTTTTTAAATGAACAGCAATTCTGTCGCCGGATGAGATAGATACAATGTATAGCTTGAGGTATGGACTTGAAATGGAGTCATTTCCTTAATTCTACGAGTAACAGATTTGTATCGTGGAAGACTTGTTGCATCAATAGAGGATCTCCACCTGGGAAGAAGATAAGATCATTCAATTCAATTTTTGCTTATATGGATATTTTATTATATTAAGGCATGTCATGAGAAGCAAATATCGTTCGAGGAGTATGCATCTTTGATGTCCATTATGTTCATAAAAATCGATGCCGTGCGATCATGTGGTCCAGAAGTCGACATACAATGCTGATACAATACTTTGGCCGAAATCATCAATACATAGCACATCATGTACCAAGCTTAAGTAGTTGCTATGAAATAAACGTTTCTTTCGCGCAAAAAAGAAATCAAAGCCATATGAATCAAATATTGAAATATTTCTCATGAGAGAAAAAAATGCTTGGGCTTCCTAAGGAAGGATCCCTTATAAAGCGTGGATCTAGCTAAAGTTTTTCTTATGCAACTGGTAAATTCATGGTAAAAAATATAGAGTCATGAGCTTGATATTGGAAGATAATTTTTCAATTTAGGGTTTAGAAAAGATAGCAATATAAGAAATCCATGTATGAACAGATAATGATGGAAAATAATGATCCTCCAGGTGTGCAAAAGATTCCCTTCATTAATTACCAACACATAGAGAATGTGAAACAGAACAAAAAAAGATTCCAGATTGAGATGAGGAAACATCAACATACAAATTGAAACACGGGATTTTGTTCAATTGTTTTCGTGTCAGCAGAAAGAGAGAGGTAATTGAATTCATGAATTTGAATTTTTTTAATTAACGCAACTTTGCTACGCTTGGTTGATTCATTTTGACATCATATTTCGTTTCGATGGACCTGGTTTTCTTTATAATTGTATCATCCATATCAATAGACAAGTAAAAATTTGAAATGATGAATTATGGAATATCGCACATTTTTTCATTGAGCCATCATTTAATGATGCCAGGTTTCATTACCGAATAGATTACCTTTCTCTTACCGTATCTTCCTAATTTTTTAGAATTAACTGATATTATAAGCATTGGCACTTTCATTGGGACAGAAACTTCAAGAAATGAAATCACGAATTGAAAATTTTACCGTTTAGTCTTTGATGCAAAGAAAGCTATCCATGTGATACTATTGCTCTGTGGACAAGCAAAAGGAAAAGGAAGCAATATCGAGTCACATCTAAAAATCGTCTTTTGTATTATTTTTTATCTTAAATATTGCGGGAGCCTAGTCCTCGAAGTCATATACAAGAGAAGAACCCATGAATAAAAAAGCTCCTTCACACATTTATTATTCAAACTTGTTAAAGAAAAAATTCATTATGTTCGTTTCAAAACAGTGTAAATTATGCCTGTTGTTCAGATTATATGATTTGACGAAGAGATGCAATCACGAGTGTAAGTGATTCGTATTTCGTAATAGATGGGTTCTTGGGGTCAAAACGAAAATCGTCTCCTACACTCTTAAAATGATACAGTAATCATAACGGTTTGTTTTTAAGATTTCTATTCAAACAATTATCAAGAACTTCAAAAATGTTTGCATCACATACTTATTTGCATATCATCTAGCTAAGTCAGGAAAGGCACCATAAACGAGAACCTCCATCCAAAGGGTTTGCCAATGCGTAAAAACCTTCGAATGAAAATTGAGTCCAGTGCAGCTTCACTTTCACCATACGTATTGGTGGTACCGTGCTTTAATTTTTTAAGATTTGATGTAAAAGATAGGTGTAATTATTCGATTCTACATTTCTAAAGCAGCCAAAGGTCTGCGAATTGTCTGCATCTTGTTCAAGTAGGATATTTCTCTCGACATGCAAAATTCTTGTTTAATATTCTGGATTTTGCTCAGACATCGTTTTATGATGTATCTGGAACAAATTCTTTAAAGAACTCTAACCTCTACTCAAAACATATCTCAATAGGGGGTTAATCGAGAAGAAAGTATATTTCTTTTACCTTCATTAACGCGTCTTCTTCAGTATCAATACCGAGTTGATAATTTTAGCTTGTTTTTATTAGCATAAGTATTACTAAAATCATCTAATAGATAGTGCAAAATAATGTTGTACGTTTTTTTCAAGAAATCCTGGTGGAGCTAACATTTTCTTAAGAAAAGTTACAAAAAACGGCTGTCATCGGCGAATGGATTGAAGAACATTTACTTCAGTCATGACAGCAAAACAAAGTACGGTACTTGAAAAATTTGTCATCTGAGATGTCAAAAGATCAAGAGATGAGTCGTCAAATTGCGATTTTTTTCGTTTTATACTAAGCTATTAGGCCAATTAATCAAATATTGCAACTTATGCAAATGTGCCCATAGTCATGTGTTTGTTATATATCTGCTGTGTGTACAATGAAGACTTCGTCAAATTAATTTTGTATGAAAGAATTACTTAAGAGAACAGAGCTCAAAATTAGTGCAAGTAAAGTTTAGGATGACGATGCTGAGGTTTTTGTAGAAAAATATATAAATGATTATGAGAATCGAATATTCTTATGACTCAATAGGCTTTATTTTTTCAATTAGACATTCTAACAACTGAGTAATGTAATATTGTCTATTTCACGTAAAATTAGTTGAGGCTTTTCTGTATTGAAATTTAGGTCTAAGAAATCTTTCAATCTGGTCTTCATGACCTGAAAGGCCATCTCTAAGCCTGCATAAAACATGACGTGTTTGAAGTTGTTAGGTGATGTCTCTCATCTGTGGCTTAAACGAGCATATACAAATATAAATTATTGATATGTCCGTAATGTTCTGGATTCATCTATTTACTTATGAAACAAGGAATAGAGGTTCGTCAGAGTTTCAAAATAAATTCAACACTTCTTGTGGATAACAGGTCTAAGCCAAAAAAAAACAGAATGTGTGATTCAATATTTATTAATTAGCTATCAATTATGAGATTAAAGAATAGTGCGGAAAAGTCAACTGAAAGTAAAAGTATTGACAATGTGTTTTCTTTAAAATAAGAAATAAAAATAATTTGATCTTTAGTATTGCCCATGGTATGGATATGTCTGACCAAGGTTATACTGCCCTGCAAGATTGTATTGTCCGTTTTCTTGATCTGTATCTGGATACGTTCCAGCTTGGTAAAAATTCGATTGAGCACGACCTTGTGGTAATTGAACAAGGTTCGTGGACATCATATTGGCCCCATCAAAACCGTAATTTGCCCATCTTGAATTCCCCTGAGATTGAGCTTGCATCTGTGCTTGCATTTGCGCCTGCATTTGTGCCATCTGTTGATCATAATCATTGTACCAACTCTGATAATCAGAAGCCGAATCCTGATGATTCATTGAAGTAACGTTTGGACCTTGCCAATTTGATAGTTGTGTTTGTTGCGAGGGCAGAAGCCCTTGCATAAACTGGCGGGTTGCTGGATTTTCCATGGGAAAAAACTGGCTATTGCTTTGGATATTATCTGTAGGAAGTTGGTAGCGTAAAGAAGGTAGCTGTTGATACAAGCTTCCGGCTGTCGTCATTGAAGGTCCGGAAAATGGGGACCTCGGAACAGCGCTGGGCAAGGAGGAATAGTATTGCATTGGCATTGCTTTACTTCTGTCAAAGTCCAACCACTGTAGTTGAAGCAGGAAAATTTAAGTCAGAAAAAAGATAAAGATGAGACCAGAAAACCTCAATCACAGACCTTGACCTACCTTTATCACTAAAGAATTTTCATCAACTTCAACAAGAAACGTTCTTGATTTATCCACTTGACGCACGTCGTCGCTTTTAATGAGTTTCTTTTTAGTGAACTTTTTGGTGGGAGTTTTTTCGTCTTCGTCACTCTCTTTTTCGGGGCTACCTGCATAGGAAGGTACGTCCTGTCCATCTGCCCTTCGTTTTGATGATTTACCTGCGTCATTGGCACCGCTTGATCTTCGTTTAGACGATGCTTCGAACTGACCATTCAACTCCTCATCTTTTCGCTTCGGAACTGAAGACCGGGCGTCGTCGTCGCCATCACATGACAGCACAACATACACAGTACTCCATGGTAAGTACCGATGTCTACTCTTAATCCGACATTGTTTTCTTGTGTAATTTTTTGTTTTGCATGCTGCGCAGATGAGGGTTTCAGCGTCTACATCATTTTTAAAGCAGTAGGGCATCCACTCTATATTTCTTGAGGTGAAGTTACCATTCTTGATACTATTATTTGCATCCGTGCAACTAGGATCTAGAGTTATGCAAATAAAGACTTTACTCCAAGGAAGAGCAGTGTGACCTCCTTGTGTGCGGCACATATCTCTGGTTTTATAATTTTTCTTACATCTTCCACATACAGGTAACCGACAGTCTGGGAACCGAATCTGTAAGGTCGATGGTATACCTGGAATGTCCAAATATAATGTATTCCTTGCTGAGGGCCTTAGTTGATGTCCACCGTTTAACATGTTTGTTGCATTCTAGAAAATATTATGAGATCTTGAACTGGCATGCTAGCTTGGTTACTTAGTAGGTAATTAAGTAAGTATGGTTGTTGATACATGGCTCTCACATGAATTATACGTCCCATATTACTAATTAATATATCTGATTTTGTTGAACGGCAATTTGGATGAAATTAGACCGTGATTAAACCAGTTTTTTGTATTGAGAATGCATGAGAAACTGGAATCAATGTAAGTAAAACAATCTACACAGACGTATAAATGGTTTATCTTCCACATGTATTTGAATAGACGCATAAATCAGAACCATAATTGTTTCACTAATGTAGCTGTAAAACAAATCCGGTATTAGCATTTCTGGCCAGAAAAGTGAGCTTCATATTCTTATCAAATCTCCTAATTGAAACTATAATTTGTTCATGTCACAATTAATTTAGCCGATCTTATCCTAATACTTTCAAGTCCAACTTTTTCAAGTTACGTATTTTTAAAGCATTAATTTTTTACATGCGGAAAATAGTAGAGGAACATTCTGTAAAAAATTCTTTACCAAATAAATAATAAATACATAGAAGAAAAAAATTACCAAAACTTGCTCTCTTTCAGATGAGAATTTTTGGAAGTGCAACTAATGTTCAGGTCTTTTTTCTTGATCTTCATAAAAACCTAACATTGATATTCATTCAGCTAAAAAATTTTAAACTTCTTTATCCCTTTACCATAGATCGTAAAAATAGAATTCTTTGTGTCATATTATAAGAGCAAGAGGCGGACTATAGTTATCGCTTATTGATTTTCGATTAAAGGTAAAATTTTCATTTCAAGTAAATGTCAGACATCTAATGTATGTTCCGCGCCAGAATCTCTTTCATTCTAGACCTTTTATTTCAGCATAAACAATAATTTATGATATAAACATATTCAAAACTGGAGTAGCGATTATCTCTTGCTAAATTAGGAGCAGCTTACAACTAAATTATTTCAGATAGGCACGATTTGCAAATTATTTTAATACTAATTCATATGCGCCACCTTTTCCCTGTGGAAGCTGCGACCGCGCCAGAATTATTTGAAATGTTGAAAATGCAAGATTTCCCTATTTGAACTTACGACACTTTTTTGTTTGGATTGGGGCCAACATTGTATCTAACGAAGTGTGGTGTAGAATCCCACCAGCATGAAAATATCTTAAAACTAAACTTACGGTAACTTATGTTTGGTTGACGCAGCTTCGAGCTATGAAAATTCTTTAATAAATAGACTCTTTTCGCGAGGACAGCAATGATTTTATATGGCATCGTGAATAACCAACCCGCCACAGTGTGTAGGGACCAATAATACGGCAAAAACATATCCTAACATGGTTGGAATACAATGGTAAAAAAGATTTTTTCAAACAAATACGTTTGTTTGTTTGATTGTTTGTTCATGTCGTGTTTACGGTGTTTGCCTTGGCATTAGACTGAGCTAGGGCCCAAAGTTCTACAAGCCTAATCTTTCTGGGCATATGGCCGCCTCTCCATACTTTATTTGACAAATGTTAAAACCGCTCCTTAGGAAAAGACAGCGCTGAAATAAGTATCCTACTATCCTTTTTTTTTCCACATTTTTTCCTTTCTCCTCAAAAAATATATCAAAAGTTATAAATATATTCTCCATTTGTTTCGAGTTTAAACAAAAATCCCCAGTTTTGGCACGTTTAAAAGAACAAGAAGAAAAAGAAAAATATCACATGAACAAATATGAAAAAAACGTGAGAAAATAAAATAAAAAAAGAGAATGGGCAAACAATATTTCGTGTACCAACCGAAATATGAAACAGTCAAACTGCGGAAGGTCGAACAAAAAAGAATATTCTAATAGAATGTTCTAAAAAAAACACACACACACAACTATTGATGAGTCAGAACAAAGAAAAAAAATACATCAGAATGGCACACTAATTTAAATTTTAGAGATCATATTATAAAACGACCAAACTCAAACACACGAAGTTAAACCTTCTATAATGTTCTGAAAAAAGAATTAGAGAAGTAGTTGAGTTAGAACAAATCGAACAAAAGTATAGAAATATGCAGTATCAATAGAAAATGAACTTGCAATCCGTGTAAATAAAATATATCAATTCTTGAAAGAATACACAAGATTGATCCATGATATAAGCGAACTATGATAGCAGCTCTGAGACACATAAATAACTTGAGATTTAAAAAATGGCAACCAAGAAAATAGACATAAAATACAGCTTTCAATGATCAAGATGATAGAAGTAGCCATTGAAATATGTGACTTTTTCATGGCATAGAAAAAAGGCAAGACGTAAAGTATATATTAATTTCTCAAAATATGGTAAGCCCTGCGAATCCTACTTAGGCGGACGAGAAAGTTATCGGAAGAATGATGACGAACCCTAGTCAGGGCGATGGCCCATTTACAAGAAGGCAAGTATATAATCCCACCCATTTAAATGAATATCAAGTGTCTTGCCTGCAAAGGCTGTTTCAAAGCGATAAAACAAAAGATAGAAACTAAAGTATTGTCCAGGAAATTCCACAAGTGTGGTATTTTTTGTAGAACATATATCGATGTATACATGTCTCTAATCATACCTTTCTAAAAATCATAGGTATTTTTTGGTTTTTATTCCACGAATATGTGC
>Ga0209092_10000375_pt1 | contig 43257 bp, 66 predicted proteins | sample FraStrMetagenome_FD_187446 | JGI IMG/M metagenome (GOLD analysis project Ga0209092, IMG submission 187446) | Marine eukaryotic phytoplankton communities from Arctic Ocean - Fram Strait ARC3M Metagenome (SPAdes) (version 2) | ecosystem: Environmental > Aquatic > Marine > Oceanic | place: Fram...
TGCTAACACCTACTGATGTTGATCAGTTTAACAAGGGTGACATGAAAGGTGATATGGGTCGTAAGCCTAAAGCACTAACTTCATTAGTCCGTAATACTGTTAACATGATTGGCTCACTTAACGTAGGCTTAGTATGTACTAACCACACTTATGCATCACAGGATATGTTTGATCCAGATGATAAGATTAGTGGTGGTTCAGGCTTTATCTATGCATCAAGTATTGTTGTTGCAATGAAGAAGATGAAGTTGAAAGAAGACGAAGCAGGCAATAAGATTTCAGAAGTTATGGGCATCCGTGCTGGTTGTAAAGTAATGAAGACACGCTATGCAAAACCTTTCGAAGGTGTGCAAGTTAAGATTCCTTATGAAACTGGTATGAATCCATACAGTGGTCTTGTTGAATTATTTGAGAAGAAGAACTTGTTAGTTAAGCAAGGCAATCGACTCAAGTATATTAACCTTGCAGGCGAAGAAGTCCTTGAATATCGTAAAGCCTGGATGCAAGACGGCAGGCTTGATTTGATTATGTCGGAATACAACGAGAAAATGACTCCTGTGGTAAATACCTCTGATGACGTTGAAGATATCGACGCTGATTTAATTGATGAAAATATAATAGAGGAATAGACGAAATGGATGAAAGTCAAATTGCTGATGTTTGGACAACTTTAAAAGAGTATTTAGATAAGAAGCATGTCGAAATGGCAGCCGAAAGATATGTTGATTTAATGGCTGACTATGGAGTAAGCGACGAAATATTGAAAGATTGTTTTGGGCATTGTGTAAACTTAGACAATGCTATTAAGTATTACTTAGACATTGACACCGGTGACGGCTATGAAGATGAAGAAGAGTGGGATGAGTAATGGGCTGGTATTCTGAAGTATCACGAGACATATCTAAAATTCCTGATGCTGTAGCATTTTTTGAGAATGAATTAATAGATGCAAGGCAAGAGGTAAAATTAAAAGGTAACGTCGAACGTGCTGCATCAGAGATGCCGGGCATTGTTGAGCACCGCTTTAATCAACTTCAAGAAATTGAAGCTATACTACACTACTTAAATATTGAGCTACGTAGATTGCGTAGTTCATTTTTTAAGAAATATCTTGAAAACTATCAACGAGCTCTGTCAAGCCGTGACGTTGAAAAATACGTAGACGGTGAGGCAGACGTTGTTGACTATGAAAAGATTATTAATGAGTTTGCACTTATGCGTAACAAATGGTTAGGTCTACTTAAAGGACTTGATCAAAAGCAATGGCAAATCACAAACGTTGTTAAGCTAAGAGTTGCTGGTATGGAAGACGCAAGCCTTTGATAAAAACTTTTATCATTCGACTAGAAGAAAATGAACATTCATGCCAAATGGCAGAAGAGTGTTTATTGCAAGCAGTCAAACACGGACTACGCCCAACATACTACAAAGCAATCAACGGTAATGACTTTGAACACCATTATAATACAACAGGGCTAAAGAAACAAGGAAAATTCAAGAAGGGCCGTCTAGGCGTTATTGGTTGTTTCTTTAGCCACTATTATCTTTGGAAAACATGTGTTGAATTAGATCAGCCAATTATTATTTTAGAACATGACGGTTACTTAACTCGTTCTATAGATGATACAATATTAGATCAGTTTGACGAAGTGTTAAAATTAGATAGACTAGATCCTTATAGTAAACACTACGAAAGAGATTTAGAAGCTGAACAACACTTACCTACAACAGTTGAATCTTATACTAACGATCCAACAAAAGTACTAAAGCAAGGACTTAAAGATTATTTTAAAGGCGCATACTCTTATATAATAAAACCCTATGCTGCTAAAAAACTTATAAGATATATAAACATAAACGGACATAGGCCTGCCGATCAACAAATCAATGCAACTATAGTTAAACTTCAAACAACAGTACCAACTGTTGCTAGATTACATCCTTACTATGCCATTGGTGACAATATAGATACAGCAAGTCTTACTAGAAACTTATGATAATAACTGGCTTTAAACAAATTGTAAAAAAGAAATTAGAACAATTTGAATCCGGAGTTAGACAACATAAGGACAAGTATCTTTGCACAAAGTATGATCCTCACAAAGAATACAATACAGATTGCTTTGTACAATTTAATATTTACAATCCCTACCTTACCTATAATAGACAAGAGAAAGCTGATGCATACAAGTATGTACTGAACACACAGTTGCCTTTTCTTGTATGTGAAGAAGGTGCAATGCGACAGCTACCAAACTATAAGAGATGGGGGTGGACTAGTTATAAAAATGGTATTGGCAATTTTAATAATAGTAATGTAGATAATAGTCGTTGGTTAAAAATACAAAAAGAAAATAATCTTAATTTTGCTGAGTGGAATAGTCCCGGTGACAATATACTAATAATGGGACAGCTAGAAGGCGACAGTGCATTAATAGAAATGTACAATGTAGGATACAAAACATTTGATGATTATATTTTAGATCAAATAAAACAAATACGTCACTATACTGATAGACCAATTGTTATACGCCCACATCCTCTTAGTGCTACAACATTATACAAAGAAGAAAAACTTATAAATGATATTTACAAAAATATTAGTGTAAGTAAAAACTATAGTTCTACAACAACACTCAATGGCGGCGCAGGCTTACAAGAAGATCTCAATAATGCATATTGTGTAATTACATACAGTAGTAATAGCTGTGTAGAAGCAATTGAAAAAGGAATACCAATTTATACATTAAGTAGTACGTCTTCTGCATATGACATAGGACATAAAGATATTTCACAAATTGAAAACTTAGACTACAGTATAGACATAAGTACTTGGTGTAACAAGATTGCATACACTATATGGAATAGTAAAGAAATCGCTAACGGCGACATGTGGGAACATTTAAGGATAACAAAATGACATTACCAAATCACCTAGGCGGACATATGGGCATCACACATGTTGATCGTGGCATATTACAATACTTCAAATCTAAAGGATGTCAAAGCTATTTAGATATTGGATGCGGCCCGGGCGGAATGTTAGACGAAGCATATAACCTTGGTTACTATGTACAAGGCATTGACGGCGACAATACAGTTACAAGAAACTTACCAAATAATGTTGTAATACATGACTTTACTACTGGTCCTTACATCAGCCCTACAACATACGACTTAGTATGGAGTTGCGAGTTTGTTGAACATGTAGAAGAAAAGTTTTTGGATAACTTTATGCGAGTATTCCAAAAAGGCAAAACAGTATGTATGACATATGCTCCAGTAGGAAAAAAAGGCCACCATCATGTTAATTGTAATACTAAAGAATATTGGATTGATAGATTTGAACAATACGGATTTGTTTTTAACAAAGAGCTTACAGAAGAAGTAAAGCGCCACAGTACAATGGAGCGTGAGTTTTTTAGAGAATATGGATTAGTGTTTGAATGCGAGCGTTAATAATTAGTCAACCAAAAGCTGGTACATATTTGTGTGCTAATTTGTTACAAGAATTTGGACTTAAATTTAAAGGTATTCATTTAAATGAATATCAACAGCAACAATACGATTTAAGTAACATATATAATTCGTTAATTAATAAAGATGAATACACCGCTACAGAGCATATTTCTACGACTGTTCGACGTATTAGTGATAATCATTTTGCTGTTACACATCTAAATTATACAGACGAATTTCATTCCTTATTTTTACCATTTAAAAAAATTATTATAACTAGACCACGAAATGAAATAGTTGAATCATATAAACGTTTTAAAGAAATACGTAATGGTAGATCTGATTTTGATACTAGTCTACTTAAACAACATTATTGGTTAGATTATACTAACACCTTTCATCTAACATTTAATAATATGATCAAGAAAGATATTACAGTACTTGATCAATTACAAGAATTTCTATTCGGTACAGTATTATATAATTCTCGTAAATGTATCCGCGATGCATTAACAAAAGATTCACTCACAAAGAGTAGTATACGCTAACCCCCAATATAAATATCTACATGAAAGTAGTATTGGTTACGGGTGGCTTTGATCCACTACACTCAGGGCATCTAGCCTATTTCGAAGAAGCAAAGAAGCTCGGCGACAAACTTATTGTTGGCGTGAATAGTGATGATTGGCTTACACGTAAGAAAGGCAGACCATTTATGTGCTTTGAAGAACGTGCTTCAATTATTAGAGAAATGGAAATTGTAGATAAAGTAATCGGATTTGACGACAGTGACGATAGTGCTTGCCAGGCAATTTTTCATACGCTAAGTACACATGGAGACATCAAAGTAATCTTTGCCAATGGTGGCGACCGCACTAACACAACTACTCCTGAATATAAAATATATGGTGATATGCCCTATGTAGATTTTGCTTTTGGAGTAGGTGGCGAAGATAAAAAGAATTCAAGTAGCTGGATACTCGATGAGTGGAAAGCACCTAAGACTGAGCGTACATGGGGGTATTACAGAGTGATACATGAATATAATAACCACACAAAAGTTAAGGAATTAGCAGTGCCGCCAGGCAATAAGTTGTCAATGCAACGTCATCAAGAACGTTCAGAACATTGGTTTATTGCAGAAGGCACAGCAACAGTATATACTATTAACACAAGTAGTACTGATGTAGAAACACTAGGAGTATATAATCAACACGAGTCGTTGCATATACCTGTAGGAACTTGGCACCAACTTGCTAATGAACACAGCACAGATTTAAAATTAGTAGAAATACAATACGGAACAAATTGCGTGGAGGAAGATATTGAGCGAACCCCTTAAGATATTTGTAGGCTGGGATAGCAGAGAAGACATTGCATATCAAGCATGTAAACAAAGCCTAATAGATACAGCAAGCGTTGATGTAGATGTTGTTCCATTAAAGCAACGACTATTAAAGCGTGAAGGGTTATACTGGCGCAAGTCAGATAAACTAGCAAGTACAGAGTTTACATTTACTCGTTTCTTATTACCTGAACTTACTAACTTTAATGGTTGGGCATTGTTTATAGACTGTGACTTTATTGCATTAGATGATGTTAAGAAGTTATTTGACCAAGCAGATGACAAGTATGCATTAATGTGTGCCCAACATGATTATACACCTAAAGAAGGTTTTAAAATGGATGGACAAGCGCAGCTAAATTATCCACGTAAGAACTGGTCGAGTATGATGCTAGTCAACTGTGGCCATCCAAGTAATGCTGCACTAACAAAAGAGTTAGTTAATGATCCTGATATTGACGGGAAATACTTGCATAGATTTAGTTGGTTAGATGACAGCAAAGTAGGTGAACTTAGCCACGAATGGAATTGGTTAGTAGGCTGGTACAACGAACCTGACGACGGTAAACCTAAATTCTTACATTATACAGAAGGCGGCCCTTGGTTTGAAAAATACAAAGACTGTGAATACAATTTAGAATATTATAGAGCTGAACGCAAGTATTACGAAACAGCAATTAAAGGTGCTGAACAAAAAGTATTAGCAACAAAGCACAAAGGATCAGACTATAACTCCTTATCAATTCCCAAAGAAATGAAACAGGCAGTACAAGCTATAATTAACGGACCTATTGATCCTACTGGAAAGTATTATGGTAACACACAGGAAGAAGCTATGAAAATTATTCAAAATAAATTTATGAAGGGAACTGTGCATAAAAATGCAGCTATTGATCCCGAGGAAGGTATTTCTAAATACAAGAACGATTTTCAATATGACGAGTACTTACAGAGCTTTGTGATTGGAAGCGGTGGCAGACTTAGTGATTGGAAAACTGAAGAGACAACTTCTACTCCGTTAATTATTAGAGGCCTTGGCGGCGGCAGTCGTAAAGCAATTAAACACTGTTGGGAAACTGGTAGAGAGTTTTATGCTATTGACACTGGTTACTTTGGTAACGAAGGCAGTAAAGCAAAGATATGGCATCGTGTTACAAAGAACGAATTACAAAATACACAACCTATTATTTCTAGACCAGATGATAGATTATTAAATTGGAAATATAAAAAGTTTAATGATGAGGGAAGTAGAATATTACTAGTGCCGCCTAGCGAAAAGGTAATGTTTTTATGGAATCAGCCTAGTCCTGAAGAATGGGTAAAGCAAGTTACAAAGCAACTTAGAGAGTACACAGATAGACCAATTGATATTAGACTAAAGCCTGACCGTAGACATAGAATTACTAATCAGTCATTAGAATCAGCAATGGCTCGTGATGTTCATTGCGTTGTAACGTATAATAGTATTGCGGCGCTAGAAGCACTTAACTTTGGTAAACCTGCTATTGCACTAGGTCCAAACTGTGCTACAGCAGTGTGTAATACTAAACTATCAGATGTTGAAAACTTAAACAAACCAAGTAAAGATGAGATGTATGCGCTCATGTGTCATCTAAGTTATTGTCAATTCAATCGTGAAGAAATGATGAGTGGGTACGCTTGGGATCAAGTTAAATGAAAGTAGTTAGTTACTACAATGTAGTACCTGTTATAAATAAAAGCCAAGAAAAATTTGATATACTAACTAAGTTTATTAAAGGTGTTAATGCTGTAGGTGACGAAGGTGTATTACACAAAGGCTTTGATTTGCAAGAGTGTGATGTCGGAGTAATACAAGGCTGGCAACATGACCTTGGCAAGAACATGGCACATCTAAAGCTACGTAAAAGTGTAATGGATAATACAGCTAACAAACACGTATGTACAGCAGACGCTAACTTATTTTTGTATGCTAATAAAACAAATCAACCACATCACTATTTAAGATATAGTTTCGATGGTGTATTTCCAAATACTGGACAATACTTTGATGATAATCCTAATCCAACTAGGTGGCAACAGATATCTAAAGATACTGGAATACAATTAGAGTCAACTAAGCGTAATGGCAAAAACATTCTTATATGCGCACAGCGTAACCAAGGATGGAGCATGGGTAAAGTTAGTTTAGACAAATGGTTACTAGACACTTGCTATGCTATAAGACGTTTTAGTGATCGTCCTATTATAGTGCGACTACATCCAAAAGACAATGCTACTAATAGACGGGCTCCGCAAATACAACAAATACTTCGACAAATTAAAGGTGCTGGATTAAGTCGTAGTAAGACTATAGACGAAGATTTAGTAAATTGTTGGGCTGTTGTAAATCATAATAGTAGTAGTATAGTTGGTCCAATAATAAAAGGATACTCTTCCTTTATTACAGATGCAAGACAAAGTCAATGTGCTTCAGTTGCACATAACGGATTTGCAAACATTGAGAACCCTAATGAATTTGATAGACAGAGTTGGTTAGAACGTATTAGTATGTTTCATTGGAAGTTTACAGAGTTAGAAGATGGAACAGCATGGCGACATATGCGCCAGTATGTTAGTTCCTAATTACGCCCCATATATGTTTAGAGTCTGTTGTAACAATTTCAATTTGAATGCCTTCGGCTATTAATTCCTTAACAAACTTATTTACACCAGTAATTTTTACATCATCAAATATAATAAGTTTACTATCTTTAACTTGTTCATAGTCGTGCTTAACAGTTTCGTAACTATGACCTCCGTCGATATAAACAAAATCAAACACTGTTGGCTTTAGCGTATCAGTAGTAAATCCTTTGTGTAGTTTATAATCTACATTAGGATAACTTCGTTGCATTCTTCTAAAAGTTTGTTCAGCTATTCTTAAAAGCGCAGGTGCTTTTCCGTTACGTTCTCTTTTATGAAATTGTAAATCAGGAACTTCTCCATCAAAAATATCATAGCCGTAAAATGTTAACTTGTTAACACGAGGTGCAAACAATTCAATAAATTGCTTAGACGTACCACCTTTATGTGTACCAATTTCTCCAATAAGCTCGCACTTAGCATCACCTATAATTTCTTTCATTGTTTCAAATAGGAATGGCTTCATAACGAATTCCAATATGATTCTGTTCTATTAACCATAATGTCTTTCTGTTGTGACTTGCCTGCATCCTTGCGGCCGCCCTTCATATGATCAATCCATTTACCTAACGGCCCATTAATTAATGGATGCCCGCCTCCGCCTGACTTAGCTTCACGCAAATACATATCTGCACTATAATCATGTGACGGAAATTGATTATACATTTTTAATACTTCGCCAAAGATGTAACTGTCGTGCCATTCATCTAACAAGAACATTCCGTTTTCTGCATCTTCGTACATACGTTCGAACTCTTTAAGAAACTCGTGACACACAGGATGATTTAAGTTTAATCCGTAAAAGCCACACTCGGGCCACGTCTGTGATCCTTTACCTCTGCCTACATATGTAATGTATGCATCTTTAGGTAACAGATCTAAAAAGTTTTCGTAACTCCAATTACTATGTACAAAGGTATCTGCATCCATCCATACACACCAGTCCTTAGAACGTGTTACAGCGTCATACACAGCGTATGTCTTATTAGCAAAGCGTACAGCGTCCCACTTAAATTGCTTGTCCCAATCCTTACGTGTGTGACGCTGTGGTTCATTACTAACATCTCCATTAGCTTTAGGAACATGTCCCCACTTTGCTTTAAATGCATTTAGTTTAGGCAACACCTCTTTAGCATCTAATATCTCGATGCGACTTGGATCAGGATTAATAGGCTTACAGTTTTCGGCATACACTAATAACTTAATGCGTTTGTCGACTCTTGCAGCAAAACTATCTAGGAATCGCTGTCCGTATTTTGTTAATCCTGCTGGGTGAAATGTTGTAACCACTGTTATTGCCGGCATTGGAACTCCTTGTGTAAATATACTATATGGAGTATTTAACAAATGATTTTCTGCCTCTACACTGATAATGGCGCAATGAACAGCAAACCTGTTTTTGAAGCGTTTGCAAAAAGTATTATTGACGCTGGGCATAAAGTAATATACAACGAACCTTATAGGGTATTCGATCATTATGACAATTATGATGTTGCTGTTATATGGAGTGTTCTTTGGAATGGAAAAATGTCAAAGAATAAAACAGTATGGGAGCAAAATCGTTTACAAAATAGGCCAGTAATTGTTTTAGAAGTTGGCGGCATTAAACGCGGCACAACTTGGAAAGTAGGATTAAATGGTATCAATCGTGATGGCGACTATCTGCCTGATAGCAATGATAGTACTCGCGCAAGCCTTCAGGGATTAACACTTAAACCCTGGCGCACTAACGGCACATACATTCTCATATGCGGACAGCACAACAAAAGTTTACAATGGCAACATATGTTACCTATGAGCGACTGGTTTATGCAAACTTACAGAGAAATCCGTAAACACACCGATCGTCCTATTGTGTTTCGACCACATCCGCGTTGTAGACTAGAACACATTGAACTTGGACTAAAGCATGTGTACAGACAAGAACCAGTAAAGATAGGCGGTAGTTACGATGATTTTGATATGGGCTTTGATGATGTACATTGTACTATTAGCTATAGTAGTAACCCTGGGATACATAGTATTCTCAGTGGCGTCCCTGCTTTTGTTAGTACTCATAGTCTCGCTTATCCTGTAGCCAATGACATAGACTTTTTACATGACATCGAACAGCCTATGATGCCAGATAGACAGCAATGGCTTAATGACTACGCACACACTGAATACACCGTAGAAGAAATATCTCAAGGCATCCCACTTAAACACTTGACATCATTACTATAATATAGTATAATGTAAACATGGAACAAGTAAATTATACTGTAGAAGACAGCCTTGAGCTATTAGTCGGACTAAGGAAAACTGTATCGTTTGAATTAGAAAAATCTGATATTAGTTTCTTATCAAGTATTGCTAGGCAAACATTTAAAGGTGTTGCACTTACAGACAGACAATGTAATGTTGTTAAAGAAAAATTAATAAAGTACAAAGAACAATTTGAAAAAGAAGAATATAATGTTGATCTTGCTTTAACTAATTTACGAATGCCATTAAGAGAAATTGACCGAAGTAAATTTATTAAATTAATAGACGATGCTCCGTTAAATTCTCCAAACGAAAAATGGATTAGAATACGTTTTCCGTTCAGTAAAAAATTAATAGCTGAACTTGATAATATGTTAAGATTATTTAATCTTGAATATAGTCATTCTAAAGGCACCCACGAGCACCATTTTAAATTAACAGAACGTGCTGTGTTTGAATTAGTTAGTAGATTTCAATCTAGGCATTTTATAATTGATCAGGAGATACTTGATTTATATGAAAAGATACAACTAATGAATCAAAATAAAAACAAACATATACCAGGGGTATATAATTTTAAATTACAAAATTTAAGTGAACGTGCAACAAAATATATGATCAGTAGTATAGGTGAACCTACTAATGACAACTTAGCATTATACAAAGACAGAAAAGAACTGTTTGGGTTATCTCATTTTGATGACGATGATCTTAATAATAGTTTAAGTAATTTTTCAACATTATCAAAAAATATAATTAATCGTACATCAACTAATGTGTTTGTAAAAAATACAAAGTATACAATAAACAATGTAGCAGAAACATTATTAGAATTAAATCGGTTTCCGCTATTAGTTGTACTACCAGAGTCTGCTAATCCACTAGACGACTTGTATGATGTACATAGAGCCTTGCAAGGATTTATTGATGTTACTGAGTCGACTGTATTGTTTAGACTTGATAACGATACCAATGCAGAGTTTAATAATTATATTAGAAGAAATAATTTAAATTCTCCACTTGACAAAACCACAAAAGTAGTGTATATTAGTAGTAATAATATAACAAAACCTTTATTAAAATCAGAGTGGAAGGCTAGTGCAACTTTAATGATGTCTAGTCACAAACTACTTAGTAAGGTTAAAACTTATGTTGACGAGTGTGACTTAATTATTCATTATGATGAAAACGTAAGTCAGTACGCAAGGTTTGATAAAAAAAGTAAAATACAAGAGGTCTAATGGCAAGTTGCAAACTAATAATTGAAGATGAAGTAAACATCAAACTAGAAGGACTAGAAGTTGACGTACGAAGGAAGCTCGCGAATGCTCTCAAGTTTGAAGTGCCTTACGCAAAATACATGCCACAATATAAACTTGGTCGCTGGGATGGAAAGGTTGCTTTTTTTGGCATTGGCGGTACTGGCTATGTCAATCATCTTGACGTTGTTAGTCAAGTGCTACAAAAAAATAATGTACAAATAGTAGACATTGATGATAGACGTCATCCAATTAAATTGGAGTTTACACCCGTTACAGAAAACTATTGGAAAGACTTAGGCGTACAATGGCCCAAAGGACATCCAGCAGAAGGCGAAGACATTATACTTCGTGACTATCAAGTTGAGGCAATCAACAACTTTATTGCTAATCCACAAAGTCTACAGCAAATTGCTACAGGCGCAGGTAAGACAATAACAACAGCTACGTTATCACATCTCAGTGAACCGTATGGGCGTAGTCTTGTAATTGTACCTAATAAGTCCTTGGTTGAGCAAACAGAGGAAGACTATATTAACTGTGGATTGGACGTAGGGGTGTACTTCGGCGACAGAAAGATGTTAGGTAAGACTCACACTATTTGCACTTGGCAGAGTTTAAATATTCTAGACAAGAAGCAAAAGGACGGCACGGCAGTATTAAGCCTAGCAGAGTTCTTAGAAGGTGTAAGCACTATTATTGTCGACGAAGTACACCAAGCTAAAGCAGAAGTTCTCAAGAACTTGCTTACACGCAACCTACGGAATGCACCCATACGTTGGGGACTAACTGGTACAGTACCTAAAGAGAAGTTTGAGTTTGAAAGTATTCATGCTAGTTTAGGTCCTGTAATTGGTAACATCTCAGCAAAAGAATTACAAGACAAAGGTGTACTTGCACAATGTCATGTTAATATATGTCAGTTAATAGACACACAGGCACACAGTGATTATCAATCAGAATTAAAATATCTCGTAACCAATCAGGCACGTATTGAATACATTGCAAAGTTAATGAACAATGTAAGACAAGAAGGCAACACATTAATACTAGTAGACAGAATTAGCGCAGGCCAAATGCTTGCCGAACTTATACCTAACAGCACATTTGTAAGTGGTGCAGTAAAAGTAAAAGATAGGAAGGAAACATATGACACTATTCGTGAAGGAACTAACGAGGTTATTATCGCAACCTATGGAGTTGCTGCCGTGGGTCTTAACATTCCTCGTATCTTTAACTTGGTTCTTTTGGAGCCTGGGAAGTCTTTCGTAAGAGTAATTCAGTCAATTGGTCGAGGTGTGCGTAAAGCAAAAGACAAAGACTTTGTTCAAATTTGGGATCTTACATCAACATGCAAATTTGCTAAAAGACATTTAACACAACGTAAAAAATTCTATAAGGAAGCAGAGTATCCTTTCACTATAGAGAAAATTGATTGGAACTAAAAATATGCAAATACTAACATTAGATAATACGTGTTACAAATTATCAAACTTACCAGACCAAATAGATGACGAAATACATTTTAGTGTATTAGACAACAGCGATTCTAAAAATCCTGATTTCTTTTTTATTCCGTTGATCTTTATTGAGTCATTTAATAGCCCTGCTATTGTAATGGAAATTAACGGCAAAGAAATAATGATGCCAGTAGATTGGTGCATGGCAGTTGGCGACAGCTATAGCGGAAATGATTTAGAAATACTTCCACTAACAAGTATTAATGACAGAGGGTTTGAAGCATTCTTGTTTAATCCTCTAAGTAGTTTTAAATTTGAATTTGGCGATATACAAATTACAAATTTTTATAATGACGTTAAATGGTACTTCCCTAAAATGAAAAACGGGCAATTACTAAGTGTACCTATTACAGACGGACCGAAGCCATTGTGTGCTTACTTTGTTAAAGATATAAGCAGACAAAGTGAAATAGTTGATTACACAAATTTATTATAAAGGAAATACATATGGGAATTAAAGCAGGTAAAATATGGGGTGGAACAGAACTTATCCACGCTAACGGTGTATTAGAGTTTCACCGTATTAATTTTAACGCAGGTTATAAGTGTAGCGAACACGCACACGAATTTAAATGGAACGGATTCTTTGTCGAATCGGGCAAGATGCTTGTTCGAGTTTGGCAGGATGATCAAGGACTAGTTGACGAGACTATCCTTGAAGCTGGGGACTTTACACAAGTGAAGCCCGGAAAAATTCACCAGTTTGAAGGTTTGGAAGATGGTGTCGCTTTTGAACTATACTGGGCTGAATTTAATCATGACGACATTGTTCGTCGAACAAGTGGCACAGCAACAGGAAAGAAGAAGTAGAATGTTTAAAAACATCGATAAAAAGTTGATGCTAAAACTTGCACTATTGCATGTTGTAGTAATCACAGTAAGTAACGCACTAGTTGCGATACCAGTAGAGATTGCTGGTTATAAATTAACATGGGCGGCGTTTACGTTTCCAATTGTTATTCTAGCAACTGACTTAACAGTACGTATGTTAGGTAAGAACATTGCTCGAGCAACAATTGCCGCAGCATATCCAATTGCAATTATCACAAGTATTGCAGTTGTACTAGCAGAAGGTGCACCAGAGAGTGTAGCAATGCGTATTGGCTTTGCATCAGCAACAGCATATGCTGTAGGTACGTTTATTGACGTATATGTATTCCAAGCAATTAGAGAGCGTATGAGTGTATGGTGGTTAGCACCTGCATTGTCAACTGTAGTTGCAAACGTAATTGACAGTTACACATTCTTTGCAGTTGCATTCAACAACTCAGCAGATGAGTATATGGCTGCTAACTGGATGGAAATTGCAGGATCACAAGCTGTACTAAAAATTGCAGTAGGTTTAATTATCTTCCTACCAGCATATGGGTTACTACTACGTTACATCAAAGGACGTACAGATGACACAGCCCAGGGGTAATTTAATACCCGGAGAAGCAATGGTATATGAGCGTAGCGACGGTGTTGTCTACGCTCATTACCGCAACAAGCCTGAGATTGAACGCTGGATTGTAGGCGGCGATCCAGCAGGTGTAGCAAGAGCCCAAGGCGATTTGTTAAACTATGCAGAGTGGCAAGAGCTATGTAAACTCAGCTTAGAATACCCTACACTACGAAAATTGCTAGATACACTAGTAACAACTTATTATACAGTTAAGGAAAATTGATGAAATATGTAATTGACATTGACGGAACTATCTGTAAGGAAGTAATACTTCCAGGCACTGGTGGAAAGAAAGACTACGCTAAACATATTCCGATGCTGGATCGTATTGCAAAAGTAAATGCATTGTATGATGCAGGACACACAATAAAATATATGACAGCACGAGGGTGTGTAAGTAAAATTGATTATTATGATTTAACTAAAGATCAATTAATAAACTGGGGTGCAAAGCATCACGAACTAAGCGTAGGTGAAAAAGAAAACTATGACATCTGGATTGACGACAAAGCGTTTTGGAGTGAAAACTTCTTCCGTGAAACAGGAGAGTCATATGAGTAAAATACAATCAATGTTTAGTTTTGGAGACTATGGAATGAGCTATAAGATCGAAGCCGCCTCTAAAGAAGAATGGGCTGAAAGAGCCTTATCTGGTGAGAAGAAGTTGACTGGCTTGAAAGATAGTGTTAGAGAGTTGTTTAGTCTTCTTGACGCCACCGAAGAAACTGATGAAGGTAGAGTGCACCGACCAGTTCAAATAGTTTGTGTACGTACTGATATGTTGATCAAACTTGAAAACGTCTTGGCTACATTAAAAAGCACAATGGAGGAGAATATGGATGAGTAGATTTATAGCAGCAATGGATCACAGTGGCGGAAGCACAGGTGGCGTACTAGAGCGTTATGGACGTGAGTACACAGAAGATAACAAAATGGAACGTGTACACGAAATGCGTATGCGTATGGTTAACTCACCTGACTTCAACGACAAAAACATCTGGGCAGCAATCCTCTACCAAGACACAGTCACCCGTGGCATGGTTAACATCTTGGATGAAAAAGGTATTGACACGTTCCTAAAGATTGACAGTGGATGTGACGAAGATGGAACACTTAAACAGTTTCCAGTAAAGCAGATGTTGGAGTGGGCTACTAATGGCATTGGTCCTAAGATTTACGGCACAAAGATGCGAAGCATTGTACACAGTACAGGAATGGTACACCCTGTGCTTAAACAACAGTTTACACTTGCTCGCACTATTTGTGAGTATGGACTTGTACCAATCATTGAACCCGAAGTACCCATTGACCATCCTATCAAAGGAGAAGTTGAAGATGCTCTTATGTATCATTTACAAGAGTTTTTAGATGAGTTCCCAGGTAAATGTATTCTCAAACTAACACCACCAGAAGTACCAAATCTATATCATAACCTTACAGTGTTTCCTAATGTAGAACGTGTTGTGTTTCTAAGTGGCGGATATACTACAGCAGAAGCATGTAACAAACTTGGCCTTAACGAAAACATTAGTGCTAGTTTTAGTAGAGCATTATCAGAAGGGTTGACTTACAGTTTAACAGACGACGAATTCAATGCTACAATTAGTAGTAACATTAAAAAAATAACAGAGGCAAGTGAATGAGAATTATTGCAGGTCCATGTCAGCACGAAGGACTAGCACAGTCGGCAGAGATTGCCAAAGAGTGCAAGCGTGTATGTGACAAGTATGGCATCGAGTATTACTTCAAAGCAAGTTACGACAAAGCCAATCGTTCAAGTGAGCAAGGTGTGCGTGGTATGGGTATGGAAGCAACACTAACAGACTTCCTTGCACTCAAAGTAACACTAGGTGTAAAGACACTTACCGATGTACACGACTATGTGCAAGTTTCTCGTATTGAAAGAGAATTTAAAGATGCAGTTGATGTCTATCAGATTCCTGCATTCTTGTGTAGACAGACTGACTTGATCAAAGCGGCGTGTGCCACAGATAAAATTGTTAATATTAAAAAAGGTCAGTTTATGGCACCTTGGGATATGAAAGGTGTGCTAAGTAAAACAGAAGGCGCCAAAGACGTCTGGATAACTGAAAGGGGAACTAGTTTTGGCTATAACACTCTTGTCGTTGACTATACTGGTCTTATGTATATGCTCGACAATTATGAACATGATATTATTTTCGATTGTACACACTCTGCCCAAAAACCCGGAGGACAAGGGTCTAGTTCAGGTGGTAATCGTGCTTACGTGCCTGGGTTGGCTCGTAGCGGGTCTGCTCTTGGGATCCGGAACTTTTTCCTTGAAGTCCATCCTGATCCTGATGTAGCACCTAGCGATGGTCCTAACATGCTCCGCTTAGATGACTTTGAACAGGTAGTAAAAGACATTGTAGCATTTAATTATACAAGGCCTAGTGAATGAAAACAGCAATACTAATCCCTGCACGTTACGGTAGCACACGCTACCCAGGTAAGCCACTAGCTATGTTAGATGGTGTGCCTATGATAAAACGTGTGTATGACGCTTGTATTGCGTCTAAGATACCAACATACGTGCTTACTGATGATGTACGCATTGCTAGTGTGTTTCAAAACACAAGTGTTATTATAGATGACACAGACTATGCAAATGGTACTGAAAGATGTGCTGGCGCAATTAACTTAGACTATATGCAAAAGTATAATCACTTTATAAACGTACAAGGCGATATGCCAGATGTAACAGTTGAGATGATAGAACGCTGTGTAGAATGGTTACAATATTATCCTGTTAGTACAGTGTTTGCAACAATGCCAGAAGAAATACAAAACGAACCTAACTCAGTTAAGATGGTTAGAGCAGGTGACCAAGCTCTATGGTTTGGTAGAGGTATGACAGGATACGGCGAATGGCATTTAGGCATATATGGATATCGTAAGAATGCATTACAGATGTATCCAAGTATGCAAGTTGAAAAAGAAGAAACAATTGAGCAACTTGAACAGCTCAGATGGCTCAAAAACGGTTGGCAAATAGGTTGTAGTAGTGTATACTTTAATGGAGTAGAGATAAATTCTCCTGAAGATGTAGAAACGTGGCATAGTAGTAAAGGTATAATATGATTAGTATTGAAGGTTATCCAGTAAGCATTGGCAAGCTACAACAAGAAGACTTAAACAGTTTGCAGGAACACTATCTTCCTTTGATACTAGACGGCAGTGAGTTTACACCACAAGGCACAGGAAGTCGTATATCTAAAAACGCATCGCAACAGTTTAGTGGTAAAGAATACGATAACTTCTTTGACAAGTTTAATGATACTATACTAGCACAACCGTATATTGAATCTTACATAAACTCTTTTATGTTTCAGTTCCCATATACGTTAGAACTAGATACTTGGTTTAATGTGTATAACCAATATGATCATCAACAACTACATAATCATATATGTACTAATGTTCCTGCATTCTCGTGTGTAGTTTTATTAAAGCAACCAAATCCAGATGCAGGACAGTTTGTTTTTAGACAGCCTAGCTTCTCAAATCATTTAAAGTACCTTGAGCTAGATCCATTTGATCAGTATTCAAATATATACAAACCTACAATGGAAGATGGATTAATAATGATATTCCCTTCGTGTCTTGAGCATTATGTATTTTATAATCAGACTGACGAATCAAGGGTTATCTTTTCAACTAATATAATAGTAAAGAGAGAGGACATGTAATGGCGGCAACTAAACTTCCAATTAAAGACATACTAGCAGCTATTGATATGGGTGCAAAAGAAGTATGGGATGAACTTGCTGAGGACGAGCGTAAGCAAGTTAGTTTTTGGTTACTCAACAGATACATATCAAGCGTTAAAGGTAGCAGAGACAAACAAGAGCTTGCTATCTTTAAGACTAATGAATACTATAATAAAAACTGGAACGTATTAGGCACAAGGCATCCTAAGCTACAATGGCAACTACTTTGTCAAGCAGGTAATACCGGAAAGATAGAATATCACCAATGGATTGGATTAAAGAAAAAAGCAGGCGATACTAAAGCAATATCACTACTTGAAAAATTATATCCAAACATGAAATCAGATGAGGTTGAATTACTTGCTAAATTATCTACAAAAAAAGAACTCAAGGAGTTGGCTAAAGAACATGACATCGATGCCAAACTCTGAGAAGCCATACGTATGTGAATATTGCGGAAGTGGATATGTAAGAGAGAAAACTCTCTTTGCCCATATGTGTGAAAAGAAACGTAGAGCATTACAAAAAGATGAGAAGCGTGTGCGCTATGGCTTTTATGCATTTGGCAGATTCTATAAACTAAGTGCAGGCAATAAAAAAGAAAAAACATATGAAGACTTTTGCAAGAGTCCTTACTATAATGCATTCGTAAAGTTTGGTAGTTTTGTTAATAATGTAAAACCATTATATCCAGAAAAGTATATTGACTATGTTGTTACTAGTGGCGTAAAATTAGATCACTGGGCAAGAGATGAGATGTATGAAAAGTATGTACTACAATTCATTCTTAAAGAAGATGTAACTACAGCATTAGAACGTAGTGTAACAACTATGATGGAATGGGCAAGCGAACATGAACCTGCTCCGTGGAATCATTATTTTGAACATATTGGTTTGAATAGAGCTGTATGGAATATTAAGGACGGAAAGATTAGTCCGTGGTTGCTATTAAATTGTAAAAGCGGAAAGGACATGCTAAGTAAGTTTAATGATGAACAACTCGACATGGTTTATCATGTAATTAATCCACAGCACTGGGCATTAAGATTCAACAGACTCCCTAATGATGTTCAGCTAGTTAAGGATGTAGCAAAGGAATCAAACCTATGAAGATTTTAATATATGGTCTGCCAGGTAGTGGTAAGAGTACACTAGCTGAACCATTTGCTGAATTAGTTAACGGCATTTGGCTCAACGCAGATAAAATAAGACACATGTACGACGATTGGGACTTTACACCTGAAGGACGTATTAGGCAAGCACAGCGTATGCGCTACCTAGCTGATGGAGTAGTCATGGCTGGCAAAATTGCAGTTGCCGACTTTGTGTGCCCCACTGAAGAAGCTCGCAAAGTATTTGCACCAGACTTTACAGTATGGATGGATACTATTTCCCGAGGCAGATATGAAGATACAAACGATATGTTTGAAACACCTGAGCAAGTAGACTATCATGTTAGTCAATGGTTTAACAATACACCTGAGGCTTTGCTGCCTGTGGTAAATCGCTTTATGGGAAAACAGTACGATGGGCTTTAATGCTTTTGCGCCTACTACACAAATGTTAGGACGTTGGCAACCTTGGCATGATGGACATACAGAACTATTCAAACGAGCTCTTGCCGAAACTGGACAAGTGTGTATACAGATTAGAACTGTCCCGCAAGACACAGATGCATCGGGCGGACGTACAATGACACAGGATGACAATCCTTTTATTGTAGAAGACGTAAAAGAAAATATCAAAAAAGAATTAGAAAAACATGGCTTCACATATAGAGAAGAATATGTTATAATGGTAGTACCAAATATTGTAGATATTAGTTACGGACGTGGTGTAGGATATACATTGACAGAACACGATTTAGGTGCTACAATACATAATATAAGTGCAACAAAAATTAGAGCAAAAATGAGAGACGACGGTAAACTATAGTGGAAGTAGTACATAACTTTTTACCTAAAGAAGTGCATCAGAAAATTAAATCTGTATTATGTAACCTTGACGAATTTAGTTATGTAAACTTTCCGTGGTATCTATCTCGCAATGTTGCAAGTACTGATTCAAATAATAATAATGAGTTTTATATGTATCATCCCTTCTATTGGGATCATGCTCCTACAAGTGAATGGTTTGATGAATTGGTTGTACCACTAGTAAATCAATTACAACCAAAAAGTTTAATGAGAGTCAAAGCAAACTTGTATCCATCAACTAAAACTATACTAGAACACGATCCACATATTGATGACGACTTTAGTCATAAAGGTGCTGTGTATTTTGTAAATACTAATGATGGATATACAACAACTAATGATAATATTAAAGTACCGTCAGTTGAAAATAGTGTATTACTTTTTGATCCAAGTGAGCCGCACTTTAGTTCAACGTGTACAGATGATAAGTTTCGTGTAACAATTAATGTGAATTATTTCTAATGCCTGATATTGATATAGACTTTGCTGACAGAGACATTATACTTTCACACATAGAACATCGTGTGGCAAAACTAGATACAGGCAAGAAACACAATACTGGTGTGTATGCAACTGAGATTCCACACAACCCTATAGACAACTTATCTACAATCGAACATAAGACCGCAGAAGAACGTGGCTACTTTAAAATAGACTTCCTTAACGTAAGCATATACAAAGACGTTAGAGACGAAGCACATCTAACTAAACTTATGGAGCAAGAACCACAATGGCAACTACTGGAGCACGACGATTTCAACAACTTAGTTTTTCACGTAGGAGGACATGGTACTATCTTACGAACTATGCAGCCAAGGTCAGTGGAACAACTAGCAGCAGTATTGGCAATGATACGTCCGGCCAAGAGAAGCCTAGTGGGAGAGACTTGGGAAACAGTGATGAAGGAAGTTTGGGTAAAGCCGACAACCAATGATTACTTCTTTAAGAAAGCTCATGCGTTTGCTTATGCAATGAGTGTAATAGTACACATGAATTTATTGTGTGAACAATTTAATTCTTCGGACGTTTAACTAGCTGTACGTTTTTACGTTTAACTCTTTTAATAGTTAAGTTATTTAAATTAACACAAGGTCCCATTGATACCTTTACGTCTTTACTATTCATAGTAGTAATAGCATATTGAAAAGGTAACATTTCTTTTCGCATAAAGATATTGATAGGTATCATTCTATTTGATTCCCACCACCATACTTCTCCAGCTGTTAAAAACACTTTCTTTTCTTCAATTGATTTTAGATCGGTGTAAATGTACATCGAAGTAATGTATTGATCTTGATTAGCAATAATTCCAACGTACTCATTACCGCCGTAGGTTACCACGCTAATGAATGGATAATTTTCTTGAATATCTTTTGTTAACATAGGCCTCGTATCGATAAATATAGTATGCAGTTAATACCTAGATATTTAGTCAAAAACAAAACCACTATTGTTACTAATGATACAGGATTCATTACGGAGTATAGACCAGTGTACACAAGACAACTACAAGTTTACAAAGGCATTGATAATGTCTTAGAATTCAAATTACTAAACGCAGATCAAAAGCCAGTTGACCTAACAGGTTACACGCCTAAGTTTCAAGCGTTTGACGAGAACAAACAGATGATAGTTCAACATGACGGTGTACAAGTTACTAGTGATGGATCTACTCCTATTAAAGGATTGTTTAAAGTTATTGTTAGTTCAAACGATTTATTAAATGTTAAAGAACAGTTTTTAAGTTATAGTATACATTTATTAGATACTAATAATGAAGCAAGTGTTACTTACGTTGATCCTAACTTTGAAAACAACGGCTCTATCAAAGTAAGTGCAGAAGCATTTCCTGGACCATCAGATTCATATAACGTAACTACGTTTACAATGGTTACTGAAGATGTACCTTACTGGGAGTCAGAAACTATTACAGCACAACCTGGCATTAACGGCAACGAAGCATTACACACAGCAGCAGTATACACAGATAGCTATGTTGGTAATGTAGTAGTTCAAGCAACGTTAGATAATCAAATTATGGGCGACACTGTTTGGGCTGACATTGCTACACTTACCTTTACTGGCAATGAAACTACACCAACTCCTGTAAACTTTAACGGTGTGTTTAGCTACTTACGTTTCAAAGCAACAGCAAACCCAGCAGATAAAATTTCCAAAGTATTAGTTCGAAACTGATTGACATTACTATAAGCTGATGCTATAATAATAGTATGAGTGTAATTAACGATACAGTTCTGACATACATGCCGTCTAAGCGTAAGACAACGCCTAGTGGCTGGGTATCTTTTAACGCACCGTGTTGTCATAACAATGGCACTAATGCGGACACTCGAGGTAGAGGTGGCTTAATAAGCAACCCAGATGGAGGCGTAAGTTATCATTGTTTTAATTGCGGCTTCAAGGCATCCTGGCAACCGGGCAGAAACTTTAGTCACAAATTACGAAAACTCCTACAATGGATGGGAGCGCCTGACGATATAATCAATAAGGTGGCGTTGGAAGTGATGAGAGAGAATGAAGGTGTTGAGGCAAAAACTTTAATAGCCCAATTACCTTCGTTCAATACTGTCCCGTTGCCAGACGATGCTGTTAAAATTACAGACATAACAGACTTTAATAAGCACAGCCTAGCAATACTTGAATACATGGCTTCACGTAATTTAAATACAGACGACACAACTTATTACTGGTCACCTAGTTTAGGGTATCGTGATAGATTGATTATACCTTTCTACTTTGAAGGCAGGGTAGTAGGATGGACTGGACGTAGTATATTAGCAGACAAGAAGCCTAAGTACTTAACAGAAGTACAACCTGGATTTGTATACGGACTAGACGAACAAGGATACAACAAAGCATTTGCTATTGTATGCGAAGGACAACTAGATGCAATACACATAGAAGGTTGTGCGCTAGGTGGTTCGGAAATATCTGACCAGCAAGCAATGCTATTAAATAGATTGCAAAAAGAAATTATAGTTGTGCCTGATAGAGATAGCGCAGGTAGCAAGTTAGTTGAACAAGCTATCGAATTAGGGTTTAGTGTTAGCATGCCAGACTGGGCATCAGATGTAAACGATATAGGCGATGCTGTGAGTAAATACGGTAGGTTATATACATTACATAGTATTGCAACAGTGGCGACTGACTCGCCACTTAAAATTAGATTGAGAGCAAAGAAATGGTTTATTTAAAAAGTTTTTGGGAGTGGCTTAAAACTCCTTACTACAAATACAAAGCAAAGAAACGATTAGAGGAATTGCGCAAGCGTGATCCGTTTATATACAAATGAGTAAACCTACACTACATACATTTGGCTGTAGTATTACACAAGGTCATGCACTTCCGGATGTTGTAAAGCCTCCTCTTACAAAAGAAGAAGAAGCTACACTAGGCAGGAAGTCGCATTGGTCAGATGAGCATATACTAAAACCTAGTAACTATGCTTGGCCCAAAGTACTAGGCGACAAACTTAATATGCCTGTAGAAAATTATGCAAGGCGCGGCGCTTGCTTTCAACAGATTGCCCGGCAGTGTGCAGTGTCAGCTAAGGATATTAAGCCTGATGACATTGTAGTAGTAATGTGGACATACTTTAGTAGACTTAGTATTCAGTGGCCATCTAGAACGGCAGTACCACTTTCACATCTTCCTGATGCTAAACAGAATTTTCTAACACGCATACTACCAGGCTTTAATAAATTATTTGGACTAAGCCAATTAGAAATTGATGATCCGTTTGACGAGACTGAAGGAAAGATTTGTGATTATATACAGTCGTCTATAGGGTATACATTTGATCCTTTAATTATGTATGATAGATTTCATAATAATTTAGTTTTACAAACTATGACAGACGGACACCTTAGAGCAACTGGTGCTAGGGTTATACATTTAAGTGTAGAGCATCAGCCATACATAGATCAACTTGAAGGTGCAAGACAAGCACTTGACGAGTCACTACAGTCGCCCTATACAATACCAGATCCAAACGATTGGTATTCCTTATTAGTTGATCATGATAGTTGTCCAATAATACACGATCCTAGTTTGCCTACAACAGGGCAAGACTGGCATCCTAGTGAACAGCATCATATTAATTTTGCTAATCACATTTACGAAAAACATTTTGGAGAAAGCACTTAATGATAACATGGGGCATATCGGCTAACAGTCACGATGCGGCACTAGCTGTATTTACAGACCAAGGACTAGAGTTTGCTAGTCATGCAGAACGCTTTAGTGGTGTTAAGAATGATGCACATTTAAATTTTAAATTAATTGACTATGCAAGTCAATGGGGAGAACCTGATGAAATTATTTGGTACGAAAGACCCTTTCGAAAAACTCTTAGACAGATTCGAGCAGGGCAAGGCTGGAACTATAGAGAAAATAATATTAAACATTACCTTAAAGGCTATGGCATTAACGCTCCTATTAAGTATACTGGCCACCATCATAGTCATGCTGCCGCTGGTTATTATACTAGCCCTTTTATCGATGCTACTATCGTATGTATTGATAGCATTGGAGAATTTGAAACTTTAACTGTTTGGGAAGGGAACGGCACTAATCTTAAACAGGTATACAGTCAAGGATATCCTAACTCAGTAGGCTTGTGGTACAGTGCAATGACACAGCGGATTGGATTAAAGCCTAATGAAGATGAGTACATACTTATGGGTATGGCTGCATACGGCAACCCTAACCGTTTATGGAATGACATGTATGAAATGTTTCAATACGTTGATGGGCCTGACATTAGATACAAAGACAACTTACATCGAGGGTGCAAGCATTGGAAGCCAGAGCTTACTACAGAGCAGGATATGTTTGACATTGCAGCCGCAACCCAGAAGACATATGAGTTTACCCTAGAGCAAATATTAGAATGGGCTAAGAAGAATACAAAGAGCAATAACTTAGTTCTTATGGGAGGGTGTGCATTAAACTGTAGTGCTAACCATTTAGCCTACAAGTACTTTGACGATGTATGGATTATGCCTAACCCAGGAGATGCCGGATCAGCAATTGGTGCTGTACTAGCACAAAAGAAAGAACACATGCGTATGCCACATGCGTACTTAGGATATAATATTGAAGGAGACTATCCAGTTGAAGAAGCACTCAGTGAACTCAAGAAAACGGGAATTGTGGGCGTTGCGAATGGCAGGGCGGAGTTTGGCCCTAGGGCTTTTGGCAATCGTAGTTTACTTGCTGATCCCAGGGGAAGGGATATCAAAAGCAAAGTCAATGACATTAAGAAAAGACAACAGTTTAGACCCTTCGCTCCTGTGGTGCTCGCAGAACACGCAAGTAAAAATTTCAAAGGACACTATAATAACTATATGCAGTTTACCTCCAAGTGCAAACATCCAGACTTGTATCCTGCCATCACCCATGTTGACGGTACATCCAGAGTCCAAGTGGTACACAAGGATGGAAGCGGAATTAGAAGACTGTTAGAACGTTGGTACGAAGAAACTGGATGTCCTATGCTACTAAATACTTCGCTCAATATCAAGGGCAAACCTATGGTAAATGACTTGACAGATGCTCAAGAGTTTGCTATAATGTATACAACAAAGGTATGTACGAAGGCTACAGATGACAACTAGACAAAACACAGACTATGGTTATGATATACAAAAAGTATATCTAGAAATGATGATGAGCGATGCTGAGAGCTTTGTACGCTGTCAAGCTGTATTCGATCCAGGTAGTTTTGATAGAAGACTGAAGGCGCCAGCAGAGTTTCTTAACAACTATGTTATGGAACACAATGCATTGCCTACATTTGATATGATCAATGCGGCAACTGATATTAATTTAAAAGATCCAGGAACACTACAAGAGAATCATTATGATTGGTTACTTGCAGAGTTTGAAACGTTCTCTAAACACAAAGCATTAGAAGCGGCGATCCTAAAGAGTGCTGACTTACTTGAAAGCGGTGAGTATGGTGCGTGTGAAGATCTAGTTAAGCAAGCTGTACAAATTGGTTTGCAAAAAGACTTAGGTACAAACTACTTTGCTGATCCAAGAGCAAGACTAGAAGGCATCAAGAGTACAAACGGACAAGTAAGCACAGGCTGGGCCGCAATGGACAAGAAATTGTTTGGTGGCTTTAACAGAGGCGAGCTTAATATCTTTGCAGGTGGTTCGGGTGCAGGTAAGAGTTTGTTCCTTGCTAACATTGGCGTTAACATGGCCGAGAAAGGCTTGAACGTAGTCTACTTAACACTAGAGCTTGCGGAGAGTCTAGTTAGTATGAGACTTGATAGTATGACAACAGGCATTCCAAGTCGTGATGTGTTTAAGAGCATTGACGATGTTGAGATGAAAGTCAAGATGATTGGTAAGAAGTCAGGTGCATTCCAAGTTAAGTATATGCCATCGGGCAAGACAGCAAATGATGTACGTTCGTATATCAAAGAGTATGAAATTAAAACAGGCAAGAAGGTAGACGTACTACTAATTGATTACTTAGATCTATTGATGCCAGCAAGTACAAAAGTAAGTGCAGAGAACTTATACATCAAAGACAAGTACGTATCGGAAGAGCTACGTAACCTAGCAATGGAATTGAATACAGTGTTTGTTACAGCGGCACAGTTGAACCGTGGTGCTGTTGAAGAGATTGAATTTGATCACTCGCACATCAGTGGTGGCTTGAGTAAGATTCAAACAGCGGATAACGTGTTTGGTATCTTTACAAGTAGAGCAATGCGTGAACGTGGACGTTATCAGATTCAGCTTATGAAAACACGTAACAGTAGTGGCGTAGGTCAAAAGATTGATCTAGGATTTGATTTAGATACATTACGCATTATTGATATAGATGATGATGAACAAGATCAAGCAACAGCATCACAAGGTGGCGGAGCAAGCTCAATTGTAAATGCATTGAAGCGTACTAATACTCCAAGTGAAACACCAGATGAAGGTGCTCCGGCAGGTAAGATACGTGGCGAAACAGATAGTACTAAACTAAGAGCGTTTATTAATAATCTTGGTGACGATGACTAGACTCAAGTATTGCTTTTGCATCTAATAGATAGTTTCCTGAATCGTTAACTAAGCGTACTATAGGTTCCCAATCGGTTGCTCCGCCTAGTTTTGTTTCACTTAAACTAGCAGCGTACTGTATACTTCTTTGGTAAGCATCTTTTATATCACGACAGCGATCGTTTTCGGACATCTCGTTTTGTACGTACAATGTTTGCAATTTCTGAGCTCTCTTGCTCCAAGACTGTATTAAGTAATAAGGTTTCATTTTCATACTATTACTTATGTGCATAAATACTTAAAAGGAATAAGTATGAGACCACAACGTTCATTAAGGCTTGAAAAACGATCTACAAGAAGTTTGGATACACTCTCTGGTGCGAGTGGTGAAATCTTTTATGATGCAGACAATGGTACACTTAGAATGTACACAACTAATGCTGGCGAAAATATTAAAATGGCTACGCAAGAGTGGACCAATGCTCAACTTGGTGTACAAGGCACAAGCATACAATATTCAAATATACAAGGGCGGCCAACAGCACTTAGTGCGTTTACTAATGATACAGGGTTTATTACTTCAGCAAGCGGACTCATTACATCAGACGACTTAGTATGGGAAGTATATCCTACACTAGCAGACTTACCTGTTGCAGCAGACAATCACGGAATGTTTGCTCACGTACACGGAGAGGGCAAAGCATATTATGCACATGCCGGTGCGTGGGTACAACTTGCTGACCAAGCAGATGTAGACAACATTGATGTTAGCGGCCTTGGTATTACATATAGTTTAACTGAACTTAATGGCGTACTAACATTACTATCATCTGAAGGCGATAGTGATACAGTTAATATTCTTACAGCAAGCGGCGCAACACTAACAGGCAACCTAGCATTTAATAATGACATAGCAGCTACATTTGGATCAACTGGTCAACTGTCTATTAAAAATGACGGAACTAATGGCCCAACAATTAATAGTTCAGGTACACTACAACTTACACCAACAACTAGTTTAACAGCATCCTCAGCAGACATAGGCTTAACATCTACTAATGCTTTGGTGTTCAATAACCAAGCATGGCCACAATCTGATGGCACTACTGGTTACGTATTATCAACTAACGGTACTGGTCAAACATCTTGGACTAATCCTAATTCAGGATTTAGTGTTACTACAGCAGCCGCTGGCACATCTGATTTATCATATGATGATAGTACAGGCGTGTTTACATACACTCCACCTAACTTATCAAGTTTAGGATTTAGTGCAGGCGTTGTTATTAATGAATTTAGTAATGATGGTTTATTAGCAGGAAATTCTATTCAAGCTGTGCCAACTGAAAATGCTGTTAAGACATATGTTGATACATCCGTTAGTAATGGCGCTGGCGCACAAGACGTTTATAAGAGCATACTAAGTGACGATGGTACAGCCGTTGCAACAGGACTAACTGATACGCTAACAGTACAGGGCGGAACTAACATAGCAACAGCCGTGCAGTCTAATAGCGATGTATTAGAAATTAATCTAGTATCGTTTGGCATTGACTTTTTAAGCGATGTAGATACTACAAGTAGCAGTCCTATAACAGGTCAAGTTCTTAAGTGGGATGGTGCTAAATGGGCACCTGGTACAGATGCAACGACAGGTGGCTCAGGTACAGATGCTGATACACTAGATGGATTTGACGGATCATATTATTTAGATTACAATAACTTTTCAAACGCACCAACTGTACTTACACTAGGTAGCCTAAGCGTAGGCAATGAACTTACAGCCGCAGGCGATGGTGCTATATCATATGATAGTGCAGGTGGTGTGTTCCGTTATACACCACCAGACCTAAGCGGTTACCTTACTAGCTTTACAGAAACAAATGATTTATCTACAGCGGTTACTTGGGCAAATGTTCCTAACGCTAATATCACAGAAGGCAGTGTTACACAACACCAAGCAGCATTAAGTGTTACTGAATCACAGATTAGTGATCTACAATCATACATAACAAGCTACACTGTTACAGGCACAGATCTAAATGGTATTAGCGTAGGCGCACACAGTGATGTTGATATAGGAACACCTACAGCAGGACAAGTACTATCATGGAATGCTGTGTCAAATAAGTTTGTTTCAACCACACCAGTAACAGGTAACACATATGTAGACTCAGATGTAGACGCACACCTAAATCTTGGCACAGCTGGCACTAACCAAATACTAAGTTGGGACGGCGCAGACTATCAATGGGTAGATGATGCTACGGGTGCAGGAGGTGGTGGAGTAGATCAAAACCTATGGGCAACATTTGAAGGCGACAGTGGTAGTGCAACAGCCAACGCTGTAACAGACCTATTCACATTCACAGGTGGTACTGATATTACTACAGCGGTATCAGGCGATGCTGTAACAATTAACTTTAGTGGATCAATACCAGGTGACATCAGTGAACTAACAGATACTACTAACTTATTGTCAGGTGGTCCAGAACGCTTTGCAGCAATTACACAACTACTAGTTACCAACAGTGGATCTACAGCATACCTAATTAACAATCAATACACAGGAAACAATCCTACAGTGTATGCTATAAGCGGAACAACAATTGCATTTGAACTAGACTGTACTGGACACCCATTTGTTATTGAAACATCAGGTGGTGCAGGATACAACACAGGATTGATACACATTGCTGCCAACGGTACTAAGACAACTGGAGCAAGCGCACAGGGCAAAGTAAGCGGCATACTATATTGGCAGATACCACAAGCAACCACAGGCAACTATGCATACCAATGTAGCTTCCATGGTGGCATGCGTGGAACTATAACAATCAAAGACATAGCAACGATATAAGGCGAGAACATGGCAACTATTGATAATTACGAATACACAATTGAAGACGGTGCAACAAGAACCTTAGATGGCGTTGATGTTACTCTCAAGTGTATTACAATTACCCGTACTGACACTGATCAAAGTGTACGCATCAACGATATTACAAATGTGTTTGAACGTGCAGACTGGTTGGAGATTGCACACACAGAAGCTGTGAACACACTAACAGACACTCCTAACTGTTGTCTAACAGGACAAGTAGAGTGGGTAGAATAAAGGACAGACCCTATGAGTAAGAGACCACCATCACAGATATATGCTATACAAGCATACTCAAAAACTAACAACAAGCTCAAGCAGGAGTTTGATGAGGACGCACTACTTGCTCCATACAAGCACACCACCAAAGAACGTGAAGCCAAGATGAAGGCAGAGAGTCTAGCAAGTAGATTAAATAAAACAAAGCACCAAGGTGCAACTGACTGGGTAGCACGTTATCCTCTGCAAGACTACAAGCCAAGTGGCTTAGTAAGAGCAGCACAGATACGTAATCCTAGAACAAACGGATAAGGAACTACAATGGCACTAAGCGCAACACTACACGGAATAGCAACTGTCGCAGGACCCAATCAAAACGGACGTTGGGCACACCAAGACATCACAAGCACAGATGGTTCAGATGTCATCTTATACACAGTACCAGCAACAGTGGAATATCTAATTGCGGCACTGAGTGTACTTAATAGAACAGATGAAGCTGCAACAGATGTTAACATAGCAATAGCCAAAGCTGACATTCCTCTAGACTCAGAGTTTATTGAATGGAGAACTTCAATGGTGCCACGTGGTGTACTAGAGCGCACACAACTGTTGTTGGAGCCAGGCGACAGAGTTATTGTACGTGTGGGCGCAGGATATACTCCTCCAACTATATTCACACTAGACTCAAGCACAGACATGAGTGAGAGTGCAGGTTCAGGCAATGGTACTAACATAGTGTCAGACTTCTTCGAAATAGAAAACGACATCGCAGGCACAAGTGGTACAGCAACCATCACAGCCAACAGCACAGGAAGTCTAGCATATGATGCAACTGTCACAGGCACAGGCAATTCAAATGAGATTCGTATCCAAGTAAGCGGCAGTGAAATAGTTAACCAAGCAAGCACAGGTGGTTCAGGTAACTCAGCAGGTAGTGTAAGCATTACCAATGGTGATGAGATACAGATCAACTTTACTAGTGTTGATCCAGATGCAGCAACATCAGTCAAGTTGGCGATTACCTAACAGCCGCGAAGCGGTTAAAGCCCCACAAAGCGCGAAGCGTTAGCGCAAATAGCTGTACAGCTACGAAGTAGATTTAAGCAAAATTTTCAGTCTTAAACTACGTATATAACTCTAGACAGTACACATGTACATATCGCCACTATAAAAACAATTCTGAGACAACCATGCTTTACGAGTATTTGCAACGCTATGCAATACCCCTGTCGTATAGATTAACAAAAAGATGATGTTTTAATTACTGTCGAGCAACTGTATATCTAGAGTTTCCTGACAGTATCAACTGAGCAATCGTACAGTCTCGGTCTGATGTAAACTCTAATCGATCATGACTAGGCTGAGTACACTCTATTCTATTGTGTACAAACAAGTCTATTGACAGTGCATACACTAGTGCATCTATTGCTTGTGTGTTTGTAACTGGTGTAAAGTCTAGTAGTAGTGTGTGCATACAGTTATTTAACCATGCTAGGATCGAACACTCGCACATATACTACAGTAGACTCTACGTACAAAGAGCTAAAGCTCTACAGCTCGTTGATCACTCACTGTGTGTGCTTGCGCGAAAAGGGTTATACAACTCTTATAAAAATTTTGCGCAAAAAATTTAAGAACCGTATTCTATTGTGTGACGAAGTTTTGTGTACAGCAAAAAGAAGTTTTGCTATGCAAGCGAAAAGGGTTCTACAGTACAAAAATTTGCGCTACGAAAATTTGTGGTGAAGTACTTACAGAAGTGAGGTGGTGATTCTACCTCTATGGACTTTTAAAAAGCGGGGATTAAGCACAGCTAAGTTGTTGTTTTAATTACATAATATACGCCCCCCACCCCCTCGAGAAATCTTTTTTTTATTTTTTTTTTATTTTATTTTGAAATAAGAAAAGGAGTAGCTGTTACACTACTCCCCTTCCGTTCTCTCGTAGTCTAGGTTGCCTGCTACCCTACGTAACTCAGCACCCCCTAGTGGGTATTAGTCTGCCCTAGAGCCTGCACTACACTTGAAGCCTGCTGCTTTGAACACCTTAGCTGCTGCACTAGCACCTGCTTCCTTGGTGCTCATACACTGTGTGCCTAGGCCACTTGGGTTCCATATTGAGTAAGCACCAGTGTAGTCTTTGTCAAAGCCTGCTGCTTTCATACGCTTGCCCAGCTTGGTGTTGCCCTTGATGTCCCAGATGTTAACCCAAGCAAAGCCACAGTAGGCTTGCTCACCATACTGTTCAATGTGTGCTTGACCTGCATCACGTGCGTGTTGAAGTGCCGCACTCTTAATAGCCTGTAGGTCCTCTACAGTGTAGTCATTCAAGTTAGTAGTTGTTAAGTTTAATGTAGTCATGTTGTAAGCCCTCTGCTTTATTGTTTAACTGTATACAGTATACGCTCTTAAACGTATACTGTCAACCTTTTATTTGCCAATTAGTATATGCATTCCGGAGTGTCTAACCAGTTGTTCAAACAGTATGCTTCTAGCTCTGCTTGTACTTGTGCAAGGAACTTGGTCTTCTTACGCACGTATGCCATAGGAGCTTCACCATCACAGTGTAGGTTCTCTGGGCTTAGTTCGCTTGCGATTGAGTTCATCAAATCGTTTGCATCTGTTTGTGCTAGTGGAAAGTTCATTGCTGACTGCCCGAAGATTGCGTTCCACTTGTTCTTTTGTTCTACATATGCTTCTAAGTTTTTCATTGTGTGCCCTTGCTTTGTTTGTATACTTACTATTATAAGGTCTAACTGTGTGCTTGTCAACCTTTTATTTGCCAAAATATCTAATTAATTTCCATCGGCTGTAGCCAAAAAAAAGCCCGGAGCATTGTGGACGAGGGCATGTCCTACTCCGGGCGCATGTGCTGGACGGCTTTAGAGGGCTGAGGGGCGCCTGTCCTGCACTTGGTACTGGTGCTTCGCTGAGGGCATTAGCGAGTGTGCATCACAGTATTCTCTGCCATTGCTTCCCAGCGATCTGGAAATGCTACAGCAAGTTCGGCAACCTTAAGGACTGTACGTAAGCTCAGTTCACGTAGTTGCTTCTTATTAATATCAATGAAGTCCATAACATCTGCTTTGACTTCGTCGTCTAGTTTGTATGCATCCAACATACCATCGGCTGTTACTTGCTTGATGCGCAACATCTTGTCTTTCTCACTCTTGATTGTTAGATCCATATAGTGACAGCGTGACTCTAGTGCTTCAAGGTGACTACGTAGTTTCTTTGACTTAATGTCGCGGAAGTCTAGGTTAGTAATAAAGATCGCTGAACCTTTGAATTCAAAGCTGTCTGGCACACCTTCATTACGTAGTTTGAAGCTGTCTGTGTTCCAGTGGATTGTACGCTTCTTCTTAGAGTCTAGTGCGGCTTTTAAAATATTAAGCGCAAGAGGCTCTTCAAACACAGCATCACAGTCATCGAACACTAGTACTTGATCCTTCTCCTTGAAGTTGAATAATTTACAGTACAAGCCAATTGGACTCATAGCACCTTTGACAACTTCGTACTTGGTACCGCCACCTAGGCTGCTGAGTGTGTCATAACGATCAAGCACTTCTTCAACACCATGTGACTTACCAACACCTGGAGGTCCACTTACGATCATCGCTGACACTACACCCTTCTTGACAGCTTTGGTCATGTCCTTCAACATGTCAAAGCGATCGCGGATACGATCTACAATCTGCTCGTCTGTTTCTTCTAGCTGTGTAACGTTTGACTTGGTGTCAAGTTCGTATGACCTAGGTGAGTCACATGCGATCTTAATATTACGATCTGGGAAGCCAGCAATTGCTGCGCCATCTACTGTTACGTAGCCACCCTTGGCTCCTACTTTAAATTCTTGTACAAGTGGAAATACCATACCTGATAGATCAACATCCTTGCCACGTATCTTGTAAGTGCCTTCTAATATTTTAACGTTTTTCATATTTGAACCCTCATTCATTTGTTTGTGTTTGCCCTAACTGTTATATACAGTATACTATCACATCTGGGGAATGTCAATCTCTTTTTTAACAAAACGAGCAATTAAATTCATATCCTCGGCTGTAAAGTCTTTCTCCAGCTTTGGACCAAATGCATTACCCAGCTTGGTCAACATAGAACCTACGTGGCTCATATCGTTTAAGAGTTTGAAGCCTTCTTCCTTCATGCCCTTACAGTTTGCATATTCGCTCATATCCATCATCTTGCGACCGATGACTGCCAATTGCTTGTGCTGTTCGCTTACTTCATAAATTGATGTGTTCATAGTGTTTGCCCTCATTGCTTAATTATTATATACATTATACGATCATTATGATCGTTTGTCAACCCCTAATTTGGAAGTCCACTCCAATCATCACATGGATCATCATACATTACAATTCCTCCTCCTCTGCTACCCAGCTTTCGCTTTCTTCTACTTCGCGACCTTCTGCGAACAACATCAATTCTGTTGCCAACATTCGTGCTTGGTGCTTGGTTAAGCTCAAGTGGTTGAAGAAGTCTGATGCTCCTTTACCTTCACCTTTGGGTTTGCGCTGAGTGACCTGTATGCAAGTCATTCGATCCTTGCCACCCCAGAAGCGAGTCTGAGTCAATTCGTTCTGTGCTACACAGTCTGGAACGTTTCTTAATTCTGTTGACATTTGGATTGCCCTCCGTTTGTTCTAACTTTATACATACATTATACGATCATTAAGAGTGTTTGTCAACCCCTAATTTGAAACTATTTTATACATACGCCCGAGCTAGTATCTTTCCAATCTCTCCGCACGGCCTTATTGACATTGCCGCTCTAGTTCGATTGAAACTACTAACATCTCTGTTGTTCGAGAGTCTCGTCGAGATAGTGCTTTTAGGTGGCCTGCCCTCTGCACAGACGTATGTATGAAATAGTCTCCTTAGTCTAAATCGCAAACCCAACCGCCGGCTGTACCTTCGTACTCTGCAACCAATGTGCCACCTAGTCCAAACGGTGAAGCAATCTCTGCAACTGGTTTGCCTGTGTGTTCACATATGCCCTGACCTAGCAGCTCTACTTTCTTGAAGCCTTCGTCTGTTCCGTAGCCGCGGTTTACAAAGTGTACATTCAAAGTTGTCATTGTGTTTGCCCTTACTGTGTTTCTATATAACAGTTATAGCACACTAGGAATTAGTTGTCAACCCCTAATGTGCATTTTTTTAAAGTTTTTCTGCTTGTGGATACTTTCCGGAGTTGTCGATTATAACAACATTGACTCCGGTGTGTGCTGTGATAGCGGCACTTGCGGCATCGAATGAGGAAAAGAACTGTGTGGTGTTTGTATCGAAATCTACTATAGCGTACATGGTTGCCCTCTCATGTGTTTAGTTTATAATTTAATATAGCACACGAATATGAATAATGCAACCGAAAAGTTTTGTTAGAAAACAAGCACTTAGCATTTTTTTGTAAGTGCTTGTTTTTATTAGTTAATAATTGTTGTACAAACGTTCCAACAATGTTGCAAAGTTTGCGTTTGTGTTTGCATAAGTTTTATGCAACTCCAACGTACACGCAAACTCAAACTGCTCGCATACAGTATCCCTGTACTCTGTGTCATAACTTAACATTGCTTTAGCAGCTTGCTCAATTGTAAAATTAAACGTAGTGTTATGTATAGTTGCTGTTGCGTATAGCGTTTGCAAATTAGCAAGCACTTCCCGCACGTCCACTAAACGTGCAAAGTACTCTTCTTCTTCTAATACGCTTTCAACATTATGCTGTGTTAAGCTATAAACGCTATTTGCTAAAAAATCAACAATAAAAGTTTTTTCAACATTTGTAAGTGTTTGTTTTTGTGTAGTATTTTGCATATTGTATGCTCCTTATTATTATACTATTAACTTGTTATGTTTGGTTATAGCATAGTATTTTAGATAATGCAAGAGAAAAGTTTCCAACAAAAACAATGACTTAGCAGATTTCTTAAAAAAAGTCTTAATAAGTTTTTGGTTAAAAAGAGGTTGACAAGCCTCTACAAATATGTTATAATAAACTACGCTCCCGATGCCTGCAATTCCTAGTGCATACGTATGCAAAAATAAATGAAATAAAATGGTAAAAAAGAGGTTGACATCTACAAGGATTGACTGTATACTAATATTAACAGTTAGGCAATAGAGGGCAAACACTAAAAAAATAAAATAGGTGCAACGGTTAGGGCTACTGAAATCCGCAAGTAGAAGACAAACACTACCGATGCGCGGAGGTTCTGTTGCATACGTATACAAGAAGACTAGGAATTTAACATAATATATATTATGCGCACCGTCGGCGTAACCTCTTGATATCCTTAGACTTTTTTGAACGAACGCAGCTCTCCCGCTAAGTCATTGATTTATATACGTTCTTTCTGTTCGCCGCTCGTTTGTAACCTCTTGTTCTTCATAAGGAAATTTCTCCAACAATATCAATAGGTTAACCCCTCTTAGAGAATATCCAATAAAAACAATGACTTATAACCTCTTGATAACTAAAAGAAAAAATATCCAATAAAAACAACGACTTATAACACATTGAGAACTAAGAGAAAAAAAATCCAATTAAATCAAATACTTACATAGTAGTCTTAATCCTATACAGTAGATTTACGCTTTAAGCTATTGATAGTATTGAGGAATACAGTGTATAGTCCGTTGAGTCCCTTTAGAGTATAGTAGTAGAGACTATAGTAGTATTGAGCGTATACAGTATAGTAGTAGTGAGAGACCGCAGTGAGTCACTCTGAGGGGCCTCTGGCCCCAGAATTCCCAGTATAATCAAAGGGTTATACCATGGTCTTAAGGTGGATTACAGTGGATTGCAATGGTGCTACACAGCTGGTCACTGTGGCTTTTCACGCAATATTCTAGCATTTTACCACGGTTATGCGCAAGATTCTTAGACGGTTGCTCGTGGTGACGAAAGGCATAGTTCAAATACTTTTCAATGTTGTTCACAGTAGCACCAACCATCTATCTCACAGTGTAAACTCAACCTTTCACTGCATAGAACCAAGGTGGATTGGACTACTATACACCTAGTCTACTAGCGTACTCTACACAGAACCTAACAGCGGGGCCTATGCTCTAGGGCAAAAACCAGTCATGCAACAGCGGGGCCTTAGGATGTGTGCAGTGTGTTCACGCAGTATACCGAAAGCTAACAGCGGGGCCTAAGCGTATGTGTGGTTGTTACTACTACTATAAGAGAGTTCTACTACTATAGTGTTAGTTAAGTTACTACTAAGACTCTTACTACTACTCGCGTGTTAGTTACAGTCTATACTACTACTATATAGAGTATTATTGTTTTTTACTTTGTTGTGCTTGTTTTAGTTTGTATTCTTGCTCTAAGTGAAAGAGATGTTGTTGTAGTCGTTCTCTTTCATCACTACTAAGCCTTTGCTTGAGTTTAGCTAAAATTTGTTTTCTAGTTATCATAAGTTTCCTAGCCAATGTGAGCAATCATCGCAGGGATCATCTTGGTGTGTGAGCATCCAATATTGATCATCGTCTTCTGTAGGGATAGTGTCAGGTCGAGTGTACACGGTGAAGTTGTTCATCGATTATTTAATGAGTTATGTGTGCTTAATAAACACTATACTTTTGTATTGTCTGAGACCACATGCAGTGTTGGTGTTGCTCCTATGGGAACTATCTGACCTGTTTCTGTTTGAGTTGAGCATTGTATCTCAAAAATTTCTGCGACAGTTGCAAGCAACTCCTGCATGCTATCGGCCAACTCACAATCGAATTGACAGTCAACAGTGCGTTGTGCTATGTTGAGTACTTCTTCAACTAGGGTCTTGGTAGCTAGATCTAGTTTAATGTTGTGTGGGGCCATCTGTGTCTTCCTCATCTTCGTCGGGTATGATTGAACCGCTCTTGGGGGTGTAAATTATTTCTTCGTCACCATTGTCATCTGTGTGTACAGTCTCTACTACTTCAAAGCGATCAATGCCAAAGCGTAGGGCCAGTTCGTCTGCTAGTAGTAGCATTGCTTCAGCACTAGCTGCATCAACTTGACAGTCGCTGACACACACCATTGCATTTAATGCGGCGTGTATTAGTTCTTCTGTTGCAGTGTCTACAATGTAAATGGGTGTTTTATCTGATTCAGTCACGACTTTATTCCTTGTGTGGGGTAGATAGTAGTAGTATTTATATGCTAATTAAAACCATTATCACTGTGACAACTACAACCGCCACGGCAAAACGAAAGCCCCAATCTATTATTAGATCTAATATCTTATTCATCTAACCAACTACGCCACGAATGTTTGTGTTTGGGTTTAGCCCTTGCAGGAACACTCTTGGGAGTATCGTCATCCAAAGGTTGTTTGCTGTGGCGTTGGGTGCGCACTTGCTGTTTTCGCTGTTGGGGTCTTGGGGCTTTCTTTGCCATTTTTGCACACGTAACTCCTTGTACACTAAGTAGTAGTCCATTCAACTACATCAACTTCTCTACAGTCATCCCACCCAACCACAAACTTCTTGCCGCTGGCTTGGTCCTGTACTTCAACTAGCCTATTATCTACATCACGAGTGAGTATGATGCCAAAGCCTGCATACTCTCCTAGTGTGAGTGAGCTAGCTTCTGCATGCTCTGACGGTATACTGCCATTGGCATCCAGCAAGTGATCAGCTGTGAACTTACAAGCATAGCTGGTGCCAGGAGTGATATCTTCTATAGGGATAAACATTTAGGTTCCTCAGTCGGTTAATTCTTTAACTATGATAGCACCTTGATTAAGTGCATCCTTACTTACCTCGACCATACCATCAACATCACCAGGATTGGTATAAAGATACATCAGTGCCGCACCTAGTAGGAAAAATACAGTATTCTTAATCATTTGCTTGCTCCGGGCTTGCGTAACAACGGTGGCTGTTTGCGCCAGCTAATATCGTTAGTAGGAGTTTGTGTTGATCGAACAGCACCGTATACTGCTCCTATAACTACGCTGACTACAGCAATTAAAAATATTGATTGACTCATTTGATTACTCCATTAATTAGTGCAAGTGCTTCGGGGTATTCCGTCATAGCTTCTACTTGCTCATCAATTTCAGTTAAAACTTCTAGTTCTAAAAACACTGCTGATTCTACTAGTTCTTTTAGTACGACTTCAAAGCTAAAGTCAGTGATAGCAGTGGTAGGATAGGCTTGTGTCCAGCTAGTGCTGATACCTTTAATAGGTGTAGTATTCGGGGACTTCGCCATCGATTGCTCTCCTTATGCGATTGTTTACGTTTAGAGTGTGTTTGCATTTACCACGAAAGGTAAAGCCAGGACAGTCACAAGTAAAGCCTTTGGGCTCTAGTGTGATGTCGTAAGTGCCAGTGCCCTTTGAGTTAGGCTCTTTCCATATAAGACCTTCAAACAAGGCTTGAGCAAACTCAAAGTTAGGTTTGAAATAGTTTTGCTTGAACTTAGGCACCGTCGTCCATCTCCATATCGAAGTCAGGCTCAAGCTCATCTTCTTTGTGAAAGTCATCAAAGAAGTGTTCAGCGTAGATACCATGTTTTTGAATAAAAACATGACGGCTCATCCATGCAGCATCTTCCTGCATATCAAATACGTAGTTTCCCATTTTACTCATCGTAATAGTCTCCATTGTCGTTGATTTCAGTGTTGTTTTTAAAGTATTCGTATTGATACTGTTGTGCATTGTAACGTGCTTCTGTTGTTCGGATACAATCAAACACTGTACCCCAGTAGTTGCGAGCCCATGCACTTAGGTTATCGCTTTGTAGGATAGCAAGTACCGCTGCCTTACGCTGTAGTTGTTTCATTTCATTAAATGGTTCTAACATTGCTTACCCTTGTTTTGTTTAACTTATATACAGTATAGCATCATTGCGTTAGATGTCAACCTTTATCTTACCAAAATCTATTTGTCACTGTCAGGATGAACAATGTTAGGGTTTGATTTACTGCCTGTAGCTTTGAGATAACCTTTTTCAATTAGATTGTCAATTGTAGCTTCAATGCCTTGCAAACGTCCTTTTTCCTTACCCCAGAAGTAACCAAATGCTGTGCCTGCTACATAAGCAGTAAAAATAAATGCTTCAACCATTTGTTCGCTCCTTCCGTCCTTCTTGGAACATTTTTTTCAACATCCAGCGATGCTTTCTAAAGTAATAGGTGCTGTCGTATTCTGGAAACCTTTGCTCCCACGTATACAGTTCGTCCTTGTGTTCCATCCACTTATCGTTGCACCATACCCTAAAGGCAGATGGCTGTTCAGCGAAGCCATTTAATGCGAGTTGAATATCCGTCTGTGTCATACTAAACTTCCTGTGTGTAAGATTTAAAATAACGTATTGGACTACGCTCACGACGACTGCCTTCTTTGATAGCAATGTCAATGCCTTTAAGTTTCATTGCTCTAATAAACTTAGGTGCATCACAGTCTTCTTCTAGATAAGCTGTCTTACCTTTAATAAATGAATAGTTTGTGATGTCTGCTTGGATGCCTAGCATCTTAATCTCACTCAGTTTAACTGCAAGCCAAGCGTGACTTGGATCTGAGTGCATTACTTTTGTTACTGTTGCCATGTGTTTTACCCTATTTGTTTAACTTATATACAATTATATACGATTATATACGATTTGTCAACCTGTTCTTAACCAAAATGTTTAACTACACTGATCCCAGTTTTCACGGTTAGCTTCAAGCCAGCAAGCTCTGCCTTCTTCAGCAATTTTGTGCGATGAACCAGGCGTGTACGGATAGAATTTATATTCTTCCCCGTGGCCTCTATTCCAGTGTTGTGGTGTTTGTGCGCATCCAGCTACTAATAATAGTGTGGATATGATTGTTATTGTTTTTAACATTTGATTAAAAGCACCCTGATACACATATCATTAATACTTCATTACCAAATACATGTGTTATTACCCACATGACGCCTATAACTTCTAAGTAACCCATTTGTCTATGCCTTATCTGTTTTTGCCTAATATGATAATAGTATACTATGGTTTGTTTTATCTGTCAAGTGATTTTGGAGAAATAAATACTTATGAAGACATCATCGTCTTCCAAATCCTGAAGGAGAACCACAACATGACTTTAAGAAACATTAGCCTTAACCTAGAGTTAGGTCAAACAATACTTGTCGGTAATAACGACAAAAAAGCTCAGATTACAAAGATTGAGTTTCATGAAAAGTCAGGCCAAGTGTCGATTAATACGACAGCAGGACCGCGCAATGTTTTAACATTTCGTTTGTGTGACGAGTCTAAAGAAGACTCATATGAAAACGTAGCAGACAAATATCGTTAACACTCAAGTGTTCTCTGCTAAATACTTGCATGAGAATAGATGAAGTAATAACGTCTGAGGACGACATTGAAGAATGGAAAGCATCGAAAGAGCTTTGCAGGAGTTCGCGACCTAATAGTAAATTAGGCGCAAGTGCATTATCAAGTTGTCGTAGTCAAGGACTTAGAACACGCAGCGGTAAGAAGTCACATAAGGTTGGCAAGAAGCGTGTAACAGTTGGTGGCAAGAAAATTAAAGGTAAGAGCTACGGAGGTCCGTTACCGGATTATTCATAATGAAAATATTTGAAATAACAGAGCCAACTGCTATAGGTATACCTGATTTGCCGCCAGTTATAGATACTGCTGGACTTAAAGCTGGCCCACCTTATCCAAAAGAGGATACAGAAGCTGTTAAGGCATTACAAACTAAATTAGAAGCCCTAGGCTATTCAGTAGGTAATACAGGCATTGATGGCAAGTACGGTCCTAGAACTTCACGAGCAGTAGCAGCGTATAAGAAAGATAATAATATACAAGGCGCCAGCGGAGAAGTAAGCGCAGCGGATATAGAATCATTAAAAACAGCAAAAAAAGTTGCAAAGCCAACACCAACTAGAAATAGTGGCGGCAGTGTAGGTGATCTGGGTGACCTTGCTAGTTTAGAAAACTTAGACCAAGCAACAGAAGTAGTAAGTGCTTTCCTTGGCAAAGATGTTAGCGCAGAAGAAATGAACATGTTAATACGTGCAACAGCAGCTGAAGCAAGTCGCAACAGTCAAGAACGTGGTGCAGTTGCAGCAGTTATCTTAAACAGAGTAAGAAGCAGTAGTTACCCTAACAGTATTGAAGCAGTACTAACACAAAAGAATCAATTCCAAGCAGTAACAGGAACAAGATACGACAGAGGCCCAAGCAAAAACTTTTCAAACATGAGTGGCAGCACAGGCGCACAAATAATAGGTGCTATGATACGTTATCTTCCTAACATGGATAGAAGTTGGTTAAACTTTACTGCTAACAATCCAAAGGCATATGGTAGAGGAACTAACATTGAGTTTATGTATACAATGCGCAAATCACCTGACGCACAGGTAATTGGCGGAACGGTGTTCGGAACAGCATAATGTCATCCAGAGTTGGAAAACTTTTAATAGCTAATCCTAACTTTCCCGAAGACTCGCCGTTTCATAAAAACGTTATCTATTTACACGACGATCAACCAGGTGGTACATTTGGTGTTAGGTTAAATCAGCCCTATGGAACTGTATCAAGATTTTGTGATCACAGTGGCATAATGTTTCCTGATATGAATCCTATGATGCATGCCGGTGGCCCAGTTAATCCTTCAGCTGTAATAATATTACACACTAATGAATGGCAAAGTTCAAACACGACACAAACTAATCAAGGCCTAGCTATTTCAAGCGATGCCCATATGTTTCATAAGATGTCTACAGGCAATGAGCCAGTGTATTGGCGAGCGTTCCAAGGAATGTGTGCATGGAGACCAGGACAATTAGATAAAGAGCTTAATGGAGACCATCCTTACAATAAGAGTATGTGGTTACTTGCAGAGCCTAATGATGATGTTATATTTAACTACGATAATAGTGACCAATGGGTGATGGCAGTTGACCTTTGCAGCCAACAAACAATAGCAAACTTCTTTTAAGAGTTAAATATACTTAACCAGGAGAGTATATTATGAGAACCTTAATCTTAGCATTAACGGTTGCACTATTTGCAACCTCTTTTGCACAAGCACAACAAACAGCAGCGCCACTAACTTCCACAGTACCAGTTGAAGCAGAATGTGGATCAAAAGATCGCATAACAATGAACCTACTAAAAAAGTATGGTGAGAAACCTTTTGTACAAGGTGCCGGAATAACTAAATTCTTTGGATCTAAATCTACTGCGCCTGGTATTATGCGTATATGGGTAAACAATTCTTCTTGGACATTTACAATCACAATGGAAGACCCAAAGGGCGATGCAATGTGTATAATCTTAACAGGTACAAAACTATCACCAACTAAGGTATCGCCAGGCGATCAGCCTTTATAATAAGGAATATCATGTGTCTCACACACTGTTATTGAATGCAGACGCCCAGCCAGTATCATATCTACCCCTATCGGCCATACAATGGAAAGAAGCCATTACATATCTATGGCTAGATAAAGTTACAGTATTAGAATGGTATGATAAT
>Ga0209092_10000377_pt1 | contig 43181 bp, 50 predicted proteins | sample FraStrMetagenome_FD_187446 | JGI IMG/M metagenome (GOLD analysis project Ga0209092, IMG submission 187446) | Marine eukaryotic phytoplankton communities from Arctic Ocean - Fram Strait ARC3M Metagenome (SPAdes) (version 2) | ecosystem: Environmental > Aquatic > Marine > Oceanic | place: Fram...
TGCTCCGTCAGGCTTTCGCCCATTGCGGAAAATTCCCCACTGCTGCCTCCCGTAGGAGTCTGGACCGTGTCTCAGTTCCAGTGTGTCTGATCGTCCTCTCAAACCAGATACTGATCGTCGCCTTGGTAAGCTATTACCTTACCAACTAGCTAATCAGCCGCGAGCTTTTCTTTAGGCAGATAAATCTATTTCACTCTCAAGCATATGGGGTATTAGCAATCATTTCTAATTGTTATCCCCCTCCTAAAGGCAAATTCTCACGTGTTACTCACCCGTCCGCCACTTGAGTAAAAATACTCTCGTACGACTTGCATGTGTTAGGCATACCGCCAGCGTTCATCCTGAGCCAGGATCAAACTCTCTTAATATTTCCTTAAAATTGAATACTTTTTAAGTTTTTGCTTAATTTATTAAATAACTTGTATTGAATTTAAAGATGTCAAATTATTTACTTTTTTATTTTTATATATTTCATTGATACTTATAACTAAATAAAAATTTTAAATATCTAGGAAACAAATTACGACATTCAATCATTTAATATATATAGATATATTAAAAGACTTCACTAAAAGAAGAAGGAATCTTAATCGAAACCTCCCCAACATGGTCAATTAAAGAAGTTAAAATAGTTGAATATTCGAGATGATTTTCATATTCAGATTGTAATATTTGATTAGGTAGAAAATCTATACCTAAATTTTCATAATTTTTTAGGAAATACTGAAGTATTTCGGGTTTCTTAATATACCAATATTCTCTCAGATTATCGGGAATTTGATATTTATACCATAAAGAAGGTAAATATCGAAATACCGTTACATCCTCACCAATTTTACTAACCAAATCTGCTAATGCAGGATTATCTAATTGAGCAAGATCATTTATAGTAAATTTTTCTCCTTCACTTGGAAGATAAGGCATTGTAAATACTAATCTATTTAACAGGTCTAATAACACTCCTAATGCTGTAATAGCAATAGTCGGGCCAATATCAATCCCCATAATAATTGGAAATATTCCAGTTAAAGATGTTAAGTACCATTCAGTTAATATTCTTAATGTATTAAACGGCTGTTGATAAGGATTAAACATTAACCACCACCATAATGCTGCTCTTATTTCACATAATATTCTAAATTTGTTTAAAATACCAAATGTCCATTCTTGTATTGTAGATAAAAGTGTAGTATCTACATTTTGATTAGCAAAAATTTGAATTATTTCAGATAACCAATTTGGTAGAAAAATGGCATTTTTTTGTACAATAAAAAAGTTATAATATCCTTCGATATTATCTTGATAAAAGGTTAAGATAGGTGGGTTAAAGATTAAACCTTTTGGAAAAAAAATCTCAAGATAATTTTTTACTGAATCTGTACCAACTGTTGCAATAAGATTATTAGAAGAAAATAAAACATCGAATTCTATTGTCATCATTGATTATTACCTCCTTTCAGGAAATTGATTTAACTAAATAAAAAATGTATCAAAATCTGACATACCTAAATATTCATAAAATAAAATCTTTAAAATTCGGGATAATAGGATTTGAACCTATGACACCCTGCTCCCAAAGCAGGTACTCTACCAAACTGAGCTATATCCCGATAAGTTTAGTCTTATCTGAACACTTTTAACATTAAATAAATAATATTCTACTCTAGCACAACTGCATTAATTTTTGCAACCCCTTTTTAAAAATATCTCTGACTAAAATATAATTAATTTTCTGCATTAATTGTCGAATATATTAAGTCTTAGCTGACTTTATTATATCTCAAATTGAGACATAAAAAATCAAATAATAATTATACTAAAACATCTAGTAAGTTTAGAAATGAAATTTTTATTAGTTTTTGAACTCAAAACTTAGATAAAATTTAAATCTAGAAATAATTTAAAAATTTCTAAATTTAAATTTCATAAATAGAAAAGTCAATTATATATATTCTTTATTTGAAAAAAGAGTTTATTTTTTATTATTTTCAATATAATTTAAAACATCTTGAACTGTAAAAATATTTCCAGCTGCTTCATCGTCAATATCCACTTCAAAAGCTTCCTCAATAGCCATAACTAATTCAACAACATCTAAAGAATCAGCACCGAGTTCCTTTGAGAAATCTGCTTCTGGTCGAACTTTACTTGGCTCTATACCTAATTGAAGTCCAACAATATTTTGTAATTTTGTAAGTGTATCTTCAGACATAGTAATATTCTCCTTTATCATTTTTTACATATTATATAAAATACGGTATAATTTAATATAATATGTATATATACATATTATATTAAATTGTAAGATAAAAATAAAAAATTCAATATTAAAAAAAATAATTAATAAATTAGAGATTGAAGAAGTTTTACTAATTGATAAGCACTATTTCGATTTAAAGTAAAAACTGGAATATTTTGTCGTTTTGCTATTTTTTTTAAGTTAATGTTTTGTCGTAGATGTTTTTTAAAACCAATAATAATTGTTGCTTTTTTAATTTCTTTTGTTAATAAAAGTCTAAACCCCAATCTATAACCAGCTTCTTTAACTAAATTATTAGTAAGCGAATAATTATAGATTAACAAACTTTTCAGTTTCAAATTTTTTGACTGTATATGACTTTTTTGATTCAATATTGTCCAAGAATTTTGTTTTCGTAAAATTAGTTTCTTAAAATCAGTAGAATTTTTTATAAATGAAAGTGAATCTTTTTTAATTTTTTTATGTTTTATGATTGTTTTATTATTCGTTGATAAATGTCGAATCTGAGAGAATAAAAAATCTCTACAAAGAAGAAAATCAATTGAGTTTTTGACATTTTCATGAATTGTCCAAGAATTTTGTTCATTAATTTCAATTACTACTTGAAAAGCAGGATATGCTTTTCGTTCTAAAATAGTTTTTTGAGTTCCACGTCTTTTAGCTTCTTCATCACTTAATGTAACATATTGAATGCCACCAATTAAATCAAACAAAGAAGGATTTTTTATTAAGTTTTCTAAACGGTTTCCATGAGTTGTTCCAATAAGTTGAACACCCTTTTCTGCAATAGTCCGAGAAGTTAATGCTTCTAACTCGGTTCCAATTTCGTCGATAATAATTGCCTCAGGCATATGATTTTCAACCGCTTCAATCATAATTTGATGTTGAAACTCCGTTTTTGAAACTTGCATACGACGAGCTCTACCAATTCCTGAATGGGGTATATTACTATTGCCAGCAATTTCATTAGAGGTATCCACAACAATTACTCGTTTTTCCATCTCATCTGAAAGGACACGAGCAATTTCACGGATAATTGTTGTTTTACCAACTCCTGGTTTTCCTAATATTAAAATTGATTGACCAGATTCAAGTAAGTCTCTTACTAGACTTATAGTACCAAAAATTGCCCGGCCAACACGACATGTCAATCCATTTATTAAATACTGACGATTTCGAATACAACTAATTCGATGAAGTGTTCGTTCAATTCCTGCTCGATTTTCTTCACTAAACTCGCTAATTCGTTTGGTAATATAATCAATATCTTGCCACGATATTAATTTTTGTGATAGATATTCTGGTCCAGTTATAAAACGAGCTTCTGGACGACGTCCTAAATCAATTACAATTTCAATAAGTTTATTTTTTTTTGAATGATTTTGTAATTTTTCTTGAATAAAAAACGGTAAGTTTTCAAGCAGTTTATCCAAATCCTGATCAATACACATAAATAAAATAATACTAACTTTCTAATTTATATTATAGTTAGAATACTTAACATAAATTTAAAAAGTTAGATTACATAAAATGTCAATAATTTTAAATTAAGTTTCTGAAAGTTCTATTAGTTTTTTAAACGTTTGACTATCTAAAACAGCAATCTGTGATAACATTTTTCGATTTAGATCAATTTTTGATTTCTTAAAATTATGAATTAATTTACTATAAGATACACCGTTCAGTTTTGAAGCAGCGTTAATTCTAATAATCCAAAGTTTTCTAAAAGTGCGTTTCTTTTGTTTTCTTCCAACATATGAGTATTTTAATGCTTTCATTACCTGTTGATTTGCTACTCTAAATAGTCGAGAATGAGCACCACGGTAACCTTTTGCAAGTATTAATATTTTCTTTCGACGTTTTTTAGCAACGTTTCCTCGTTTAACTCTGACCATTTATTTTTAATAAGGTAACATTAATTTTATAGGTTGACTATCACTTATACTGACACAGAGTCTTTGTGATAATTTACGCTTCTGTTTATTAGATTTATGCATTAAAAGATGACCTTTATAAGCATGACAACGTAAAAATTTTCCAGAACTTGTTTTTTTATAACGTTTTTGGGCTGATTTTCGAGTTTTTAATTTAGGCATAAAATTTAAAATTTCTCAGACGAGTAAAATTTTTTAAAATAAAGTCTAGACTTTAACGGATGTGAATATAAGATTTTATCACCATAGTTCCAGTCAACAGGACATGCTTGACCTGGATTTTGTTTAACATATTGAACAGATTGTAAAATACGAAGTATTTCGTTGATATTCCTTCCACATAATAAATTATTAACACTATAATATTGAATTACTCCTTCTTTGTCAATAATAAATAGTCCAGGAAAAGCTATTCCATCATCTGTTAATAGTTTATAATCATTAGTAATAGTTTTTGTTAAGTCAGAAATTAATGGATACTTCAAATCTTGTAATCCACCTTCTTCATGACCAGAAAGAAGACAACGTAAATGAGAAAAAGGACTATCGTTCGAAATAGCTAAAATCTGAGTAGACAATTTTTTAAACTCGTTAACACGATTACTTAGTTCAATTAACTCGGTTGGAGAAACCGGTGTAAAATTGGCTGGGTAAAAAAAAAGAATTACGTATTTTTTACCGCGATAATCTGAAAGACGAATTTTGCCAAGTTTTTTTTTGTAAACACCAACTGTTAAAAAATTTGGGGCTGACTTTCCAATTTGAGGTATATCTTTCATACATCATATTATAATAAATTTTTAGGAAAATCATTGGATAAAAACCAATAGTTTTTATCCAATGATTTACATTGAGAATTTATTCAGATTTCAATTTGTTTACTTCAACCAATTCATGAAGTGCGAAATTATTTGTATTTGTTCCACTGTAATTTACATTTTCAAATCGAACTACTGCCGGATAACGAATTCCACTTTGATCTATAGTTGCAATTGTTCCAATTTGATTATACCAATAAGATTCTTTTCTAAGAATTCGAACTGTTGAACCTCGACTAATCATAAATTTATTTTCTTTTATTTTACAGTCAAGCTAGCAAACAGCTTAACTTACGTATAAGATTATTGTACTATAAATATTATTTAATAATAATAAAATTTTAAATTATAAATACTTTTTCTTTAAAACCACTTATAATATTATATTGAAAACTCATCTTTAATAAGTAAAAGATTTCACTGCTTATTTTTTTATTATGAGAGTTTCATAGATTTTTGTCTCCCGAAAGGAGAAACTAAATGGCAATAAGCTCAACAGAGCGTCGAACAAAAAATGTACAAGTTTTTGTAGAGAAAGACGCTGTAGAAACTAGTTTCGCAAAATGGGCACAACCGGGACATTTTTCAAGAACTTTAGCTAAAGGTCCAAAAACTACCACTTGGATTTGGAACTTACATGCGGATGCTCATGATTTTGATAGTCAGACAAGTTCATTAGAAGAAGTTTCTAGAAAAATTTTCAGTGCGCATTTTGGTCAATTAGCAATTATTTTTCTATGGATAAGCGGAATGCACTTTCATGGAGCATATTTCTCTAACTATTCTGCTTGGCTATCAGATCCTATTAGTATAAAACAAAGTTCACAAGTAGTTTGGCCAATTGTCGGTCAAGAAATTCTAAATGCTGACGTTGGCGGAAATTTCCAAGGTGTACAAACTACATCAGGATGGTTTCAAATGTGGCGAGCAGAAGGGATTACAAGTGAAGTTGAATTATACTGGACTGCATTAGGCGGTTTATTCATGTCTGCAGTTATGTTATTTGCTGGTTGGTTCCACTATCACAAAGCAGCTCCGAAATTAGAATGGTTCCAAAATGCAGAATCCATGATGAATCATCACTTAGCTGGTCTATTAGGTTTAGGTTGTTTATCATGGTCAGGTCATCAAATTCATATTGCGCTACCAATTAACAAACTACTAGATGCTGGGGTGGCTCCACAGGAAATTCCACTGCCACATGAGTTTATAATTAATCGTGAATTAATGGGACAATTATATCCAGGTTTTAATTACGGATTAGCTCCTTTTTTCACAGGTCATTGGAACCAATATTCAGACTTCTTAACATTTAAAGGAGGATTGAATCCAATAACAGGTGGTCTATGGCTAAGTGATATTGCTCATCATCATTTAGCATTATCGGTTTTATTCATTGTTGCTGGTCATATGTACCGAACAAATTGGGGTATTGGTCATAGTATGAAAGAAATTTTAGAAGCTCATAAAGGGCCATTTACAGGCGAAGGACACAAAGGATTATATGAAATCCTAACAACATCTTGGCACGCTCAACTAGCAATAAATCTGGCAATGATGGGATCATTAAGTATTATTGTAGCTCATCATATGTATGCAATGCCACCTTATCCTTTTTTAGCAACAGATTACGCAACACAATTATCACTTTTCACACATCATATGTGGATTGGTGGATTCTGTGTAGTTGGTGGAGCAGCCCATGGTGCAATTTTTATGGTTCGAGATTACACTCCGGCAAACAATTACAATAACTTACTGGATCGTGTACTAAGACATCGTGACGCAATAATTTCACATTTAAATTGGGTTTGCATATTTTTAGGCTGTCATGCATTCGGCTTTTACATTCATAATGATACGATGCGAGCATTAGGTCGACCTCAAGACATGTTTTCGGATAAAGCTATTCAATTACAACCAATATTTGCACAATGGATTCAAAATATCCATCTACTAGCACCCGGAACAACTGCTCCTAATGCTTTAGCAACAACTAGTTATGCATTTGGAGGCGATGTTATTGGAGTGGGAGGAAAAATTGCTATTATGCCTATAAAACTAGGAACTGCAGATTTTATGGTTCATCATATTCATGCCTTTACAATTCATGTTACTGTTTTAATTTTGCTAAAAGGTGTTTTATATGCTCGTAGTTCAAAACTAATCCCGGATAAAGCAAATTTAGGTTTCAGATTCCCTTGTGATGGTCCTGGTCGAGGTGGAACTTGTCAAAGTTCAAGTTGGGATCACGTATTTTTAGGACTATTCTGGATGTATAACTCAATTTCAGTTGTAATCTTCCACTTTAGTTGGAAAATGCAATCTGATGTTTGGGGAAGTATTTCTCCAGATGGTAGCATTTCTCATATTACAGGTGGGAATTTTGCTCAAAGTGCCATTACCATTAATGGATGGTTACGTGATTTTTTATGGTCACAAGCATCACAAGTAATTCAATCTTACGGTTCAGCATTATCAGCATATGGTTTAATATTTTTAGGTGCTCATTTTATTTGGGCATTTAGCTTAATGTTTTTATTTAGTGGACGTGGTTATTGGCAAGAATTAATTGAATCAATTGTTTGGGCTCACAATAAGTTAAATTTCGCTCCGGCTATTCAGCCTCGGGCACTAAGTATTACACAAGGTCGTGCAGTAGGTTTAGCACATTATTTACTTGGAGGAATTGGGACAACTTGGTCTTTCTTCTTAGCACGTTCTCTTTCTATAAGTTAAAAAATGAAATTTTTTTAATTTAGAATTTTAACTTTATTTATAACTATTATTTATAAAATAGGCATCTAAAATTATGGCAACTAAATTTCCAAAGTTTAGCCAAGCCCTTGCACAAGATCCAGCAACGCGAAGAATTTGGTATGGAATAGCAACTGCTCATGATTTAGAAGCTCACGATGGTATGACAGAAGAAAATCTATATCAAAAGATTTTTGCATCTCATTTTGGACACCTGGCTATAATTTTCTTATGGACTTCAGGAAATTTATTTCATGTTGCATGGCAAGGTAATTTTGAACAATGGGTAAAAAATCCATTGAAAACAAGGCCAATTGCTCATTCTATTTGGGATCCTCATTTTGGTGAATCTGCAATTAAAGCATTTAGTAAAGGGAATAATTATCCAGTTGATATATCTTTTTCTGGTATTTATCAATGGTGGTATACAATCGGATTCAGAACAAATCAAGAGCTTTATCGTGGTTCGCTTGGATTATTAATATTTTCTTGCATTTTATTATTTGCGGGTTGGTTGCATTTACAACCTAAGTTCCGACCAAGTCTTGCTTGGTTTAAAAACAACGAATCTCGTTTGAATCATCATTTATCTGGTTTATTAGGTGTCAGTTCATTAGCATGGACTGGTCATTTAGTTCATGTTGCAATTCCAATTTCTCGTGGAGTACATGTTGGTTGGGATAATTTTTTGACAACACCTCCACATCCTGCAGGATTAACGCCATTTTTTACAGGCGATTGGACAGTTTATGCTAGTAATCCAGACAGTGTAAAACATATTTATGGAACAAGTGAAGGAGCAGGAACTGCAATATTAACATTCTTAGGCGGTTTTCATCCACAAACACAGTCATTATGGTTAAGTGATATGGCTCATCATCATTTAGCTATTGCTGTTGTATTTATTATTGCAGGACATATGTATCGAACAAATTTTGGTATTGGTCACAATATGAAAGAAATTTTAGATGCACATAGACCTCCAGGAGGTCGTTTGGGAGCAGGTCATGTGGGTTTATTTGAAACAATCACAAATTCTTTACATATTCAATTAGGTTTAGCGTTAGCTTGTTTAGGAGTTGCGACATCATTAACAGCACAACATATGTATTCATTAACGCCATATGCTTTTTTATCAAAAGATTTTACTACAGAAGCAGCGTTATATACACATCATCAGTATATTGCTGGATTTTTGATGGTTGGTGCTTTCGCTCATGGTGCAATATTTTTTGTTCGTGATTACGATCCAGAAATAAATAAAAATAATGTCCTAGCTCGTATGTTAGAACATAAAGAAGCTATTATTTCACATTTGAGTTGGGCTTCACTGTTCTTAGGTTTTCATACATTAGGTTTATATATCCATAATGATACTGTTGTAGCATTTGGACAACCAGAAAAACAAATATTATTTGAACCATTATTTGCTGAATTTATTCAATCTGCATCAGGAAAAGCTGTTTATCAGATTAATGTCTTATTAGCGTCCCCTGAAAATCCAGCCACTATTGCCAGTAGTCAAGTTTGGTTACCTGGTTGGTTAGAGGCTATTAATAATAATAAAAATGACTTGTTTTTACAAATTGGACCTGGTGACTTTTTAGTTCATCATGCAATTGCGCTTGGTTTACATGTAACAACACTGATTTTAGTTAAGGGTGCTTTAGATGCACGTGGATCAAAACTAATGCCTGATAAAAAAGACTTTGGTTATAGTTTCCCATGTGATGGTCCCGGACGTGGTGGAACGTGCGATATTTCAGCATGGGATGCTTTTTATCTTGCAATGTTTTGGATGTTGAATACAATAGGATGGGTAACTTTTTATTGGCATTGGAAACATATGACAATTTGGGGTGGAAATCCTGGCCAATTTAACGAGTCGTCTAATTATATTATGGGTTGGTTAAGAGACTATTTATGGTTAAACTCTTCTCCATTAATCAATGGATATAATCCGTTTGGTATGAATAATTTAGCAGTGTGGTCTTGGATGTTCTTATTTGCTCATTTAATTTGGGCAACTGGATTTATGTTCCTAATTTCTTGGCGAGGATATTGGCAAGAATTAATAGAAACATTAGTTTGGGCTCATGAACGCACACCATTAGCAAATCTAATTCGTTGGAGAGATAAACCGGTTGCTCTTTCAATTGTACAAGCACGTTTAGTAGGTTTAGTTCATTTTTCAGTTGGATTTATATTAACATTTGCTGCTTTCGTTATTGCATCAACATCAGGTAAGTTTGCATAAACTAAATTTTTAACAAAATAATAAAAAGAGTAATTTTTTAATTACTCTTTTTATTATTTTGTTAAAAGTATAAACCTAACATATCTGGAAAAAACCGATTTGTCTCAATTATAAGACCAGCTGTAAATGTCATCCATAAAGTTAATAGTACTGGAGCTGTTGATAAATATTTTTGAAAATCATTCATATAGATCAGATAAATTTTTTTAATTAAAAATATTAAATAAATAAAGTTACCGTGGTGAAACAGTAACTTCTTCTTTAGGAGCAATTAACTCTTTACTAACTAATTCTTGCCATGCCGAAATTGGCCATATATAGCCAGTAGTCATTATTTTCAGAGCTAAAGGAACGTTGATTATTATCTCACTTTCAGCAGGATTTTTCGTAGTACTGACAGCACGTAAATACTTTCTTCCTACCCAACCAATCCAACCAGAAATATAGATAAAACCAAATCCAGGGAAAATAAACTCTTCAGCATGATTCCAATCTCCATCTGCGATTAAATGGGGATAACCATCTGTACCACATAACAATTTTGAACGACTATATTTGTCAAAACGTGCTTTTGTTCGTTCTATTTGCTGTTCTAAAGCTAAAGCTGCTGGTGATCCACTTTCATATTTTGCAAGTCTTTGTTCTAATTTTTTAACACTCGCTTTGAATCCTTTATTAAAAGCAGCAGATTCACTACATTTAGTCAATCCTCCTATTTCGGCAAAGGCTTGTTTCGGAGTAAAAATAACTAAAATTCCAATAAGTAAAGTAATTAGATTTAAACGTTTCATTAAAAAAAAATTAAGTTTAAAGTTTTTTAGTAAAAATTTTCATAAAAATAGGGTCAACTATATAATAGTTTAGTTTAAATTTTTTTTTAGTTCTTGTAAAAAAACATTAAAATCCACAAAATCCTATCAGCTAGTAATAAAAAGTGATTTTTTAATAAAAAAATTTTCGAAATATAATCAATAGTCAATAAAAAGATACTTTAATGTAGTCAAAAGTGATTTTTATTAACATGTTTTGAAAAATATAATAAAAAAATTTGTAATTCAAAAGAATTTTATAGGAACAAGTTAAACCATATTCGTTAAAAAATTAACGAATATGACTAATTTATTCAAGATCTTTACGATTAGGATTTCTCGACGGATCACTTGAAAGAAAACCAAAAATAAACAAAGAAACAAAAAAGATAACAGTTGTGTAAACTACAATTTTTAAAGTTAACATTAAAATTTTCCTAGAAACTTATCTTAATAATATTAATTATACTAAAATATTACAATTCTGAATCATTTAATTAAATAAATAAAAAATTTCAAAAAAGTATAGTTCAGTTTTTATATTAAAAAAAGGGGATAATGTTTAAAAACTGATATTTCAAGTCTCTTATCTAGTTGAGAAGTTTGACTAGACGTAGGAGAGTTCGTTCTTAATGAAATATACCCTTCAATAAAAATGTAATCATATAATCGGTAATATTTGATAGTTCCATATGATAAATTTTCCCAGATTGAGATTTCAAAAGTGTCTTTAATATTAATTTTTTTTTTTCGAGTTGGTACAAACTTAACAAGCATTTTTGTAACAACAGTATTTGTTTGAAAAAAACTTTGTTTAGGTTCTTCAATAATCTTTACAATAAAATTTGCATAATTCATAAAAATAATTAAATCACTAAATTTTTCTGTTTTTGAACGTCTTCAAAATTAATATCTTTTAATCGCTTTAGTAATCTAATAAAGTATTCTAGAAAATAGTCATCTAATTGAACAATTTCACTAGGGTCTATTTTAAACGTTTTATATAGATCAAATGTAGATTTAGAGAAGTTATTTTCAACATTTAATATTTCTGCAAAGGCTAGTCGATCACTAATATTTTGTCCCCATTCAAAAAATCCTAAAAACTGACTTGAGAACTTCAAAATTGAAACTGATATTGTTTTTACTTTTGCAGATTGACCAGCGAGTTGCTCACATAATCCAACTATTTCTGAAGATAACCATCCTTTTGGACCACCTAGAAAGAAAATTTTATTTTTCGTTTTCGGAAGTTGTAATGCTTGCAAACAAAATTTAGCTATATCTTGTGTGTCCATATATGATACACAAGTTTTTTCATCTGTTATCCAAATAGGTAAATTTTCTAAAATTGGAATCGCATATTGTTCAATTAAACCTTGATAAAAACCTGTCAATCTAAAAATGGTATAAGGAATTTTAGACTCAATTAATTTTATTTCAATACTTTGTTTCATTGCTAATAATGGAATAGTTGGAAATTGTTCTAAATTCAGAATAGAACAAAAAACAAAACGTTGAACATTTGCCACTTTTGAAGCTTCAATTAAAGCTAATTTTCCATTCCAGTCAACTTTTTTCATTGTTGATAAATCATATGGACGACTCGTAGAAGCATCTATAACAGCTGTTATACCTCGAAGGCACGATGGAATTGTTTCTGGTAAAGTCAAATCACCGTAAACCAATTCTGCTCCCCATTCTTTTAGAAAATTTGCTTTTCGTAAATTTCTTACTAAACAACGAACTTTATAACCTTTGGTTAATGCTTGTAATACAATTTGACGACCTAATGTACCAGTTCCACCAATAATAAGTAAACTCATAATAATATAATTTCATACAATTTTGTTTTAAAGTTCAGTTAAAAAAATAGATTTAGGTATCAAAAACTGTACTTTGTAAAATATCTTGTGCTTCAATATTAACTAGTTCTTTTTTCGTTAATACTTGTCCACGACTATCAAAAATCCGATTTGCTTGACGCATTCGAGCTCGATCTAATGCATTTTTTATACTTCTAGCATTAGCAAATAAAGGTTTTTCTTTGCGTTTGTTAATATATTCTTTTAAAGCGGTTTCTGCATCCACAGTTAATTGATATTGCTGCTCTTCTAACATCATTTTAGCAATTTTTAATAATTCATCAGTAGTATAATCTGGAAAATCAATATGATTTGCAATTCGAGAGGATAAACCAGGATTAGATTCATAAAATTTATCCATAGGTTCTTTGTAACCAGCTAAAATCACAACCAGATCGTCACGTTGATTTTCCATAACTTGTAAAAGAATTTCAATTGCTTCAGATCCATAATCTCGTTCATTATCAGGCTTATATAAATAATAAGCTTCATCAATAAAAAGAACTCCACCCATAGCTTTTTTTAAAACTTCTTTTGTTTTAGGGGCAGTATGACCAATATATTGTCCAACTAAATCATCTCGAGTAACTGTTAATAAATGACCTTTTTTAACATATCCTAACTGATACAAGATATCAGCCATTTTTAATCCAACAGTTGTTTTTCCTGTACCAGGACTTCCGGTAAATGACATATGTAAACCAGGGTTTCCTGATGTAATCCCTAAATTTTGTCTTAATTTATCGATTAATAATAAGGCAGCAATCTCACGGATCCTTGCCTTAACCGGTGCTAAACCAACTAGTTCCTCGTCTAATAAATTTAAAATTTTAGCAATCTCTGTTTTATTGTATTCTTCCTGCAAGTTTACGGAAGTTGTGATATCTATATTCATTTTAAAATTTTTTAATTAAATGATTCTAAATTCCTTATCGAATAGAAAATTTTAAAGCTCATATATTTAGATATGAGCTTTAAAATTTTAATTTAAAAGGATGGTTGGAATACTTGATAGGCAAATAAATGCAAAGCCTGCACTACTACATGCTCCAACAAAAAATCCACCTTGAAATTGATCCCAAGCCTTTTTTGTTTGAAGATTATCTGAAGCTCCACTAATTTCATTTTTTGCTTGACCAAAAACAGATATACCATAAATTGTCAGACCTAATGTCAAAATAAGAATCAATCCTATTGTTGAAATAAACCCTGCCAATAAAGCAACATCAGAATTTCGTAACGGTCCTAATTTAAAAAAAGGTCCTATTAAAAAATAACCGTGTGCTAAACCAATTTCTAATCCACGTAATAAAGGTGTTAATCCAAAACGATATGCAGGTAAATTTTTTAAAATAGATCTTGTTACTGATGATGATGTAATAGGTGTCGCCAAATGTCCTACAAACGGATCATCATTATAAGGTTTTATAAAATTAGCCATAAAATTAACATAATTTTTAATATAATTAATAATAAAAGTTTTAGTTAGTTTATGATAAGAATAAATTGATCAAAATTTTTACTAACCAAAATTTTAATATATATTACTATATAATATATACTAATATATACAAAAATTTTTATAAATTTGAGTTTTATAATACAAAAAGGTAGTTATGGTACTTATTATTGATTATTTTTTATTGATAGGATTTTGTTTTACCCTTTCTTTAGGCTTATTCTTAGGATTGAAAGCAATTAAGTTAATTTAATTTTTTATTAAACCGGAGAAAAATGCAAGGAAAAATTCGTCAAGATAAAATTCTCGGATCTAGGCGTTTTAGTAATTACTTCTGGACCGTTTCTCTTTTTATTGGAGGAATTAGTTTTTTGTTAGCTGGGTGTTCAAGTTACATAAAAATAAATTTATTACCGTTTTCTAATTCTACTGAACTAATATTTATTCCTCAAGGAATTGTAATGATTTTTTATGGAACGCTTAGTTTTTCAGTAAGTATATATATTTTATTGACCTTAGTTTGGGATGTTGGTGGTGGTTACAACGAATATAATAAAAATGATAATCTAATAAAGATTGTACGAAAAGGATTTCCTGGTAAGAACAGAAATGTTCTTTTGACGTACCCGCTGAATAGTATAAAATCAATCGGAATTAAAATTTCAGAAGGTCTAAATCCTAAAAGAACTATCTATTTATGTTTAAAAGATGAGCGAAGAATTCCAATTACATCTGTTGAACAACCTACTGCTATTTCAAATTTAGAAGAAGAAGCTTCAGATTTAGCAAAATTTTTAGATTTAAAATTAGAAAATTTATAACATCTTATTGCTTATGATCCCCGCATAAATTTATAATAAATCTATGCGGGTATAGTTTAGTGGTAAAACCTTAGCCTTCCAAGCTAATGATGGGAGTTCGATTCTCCCTACTCGCTCTTGGATAAAATTGAAATTTTAGAATGAGTAACAATAATTTTTATAGATAGGAGAATACAAAATTATGTCTGGTGGATCTACAGGTGAACGACCGTTTTCAGATATTATAACTAGTGTACGATATTGGATTATTCATAGTATTACTATTCCATCTCTTTTTGTTTCTGGGTGGCTATTTGTAAGTACAGGATTAGCATATGACGTATTTGGTACACCCCGACCAAATGAATATTTTACACAAGATCGTCAACAAGTTCCATTAGTAAACGATCGTTTTAGTGCAAAACAAGAATTAGAAGATTTAACTAAAGGTTTATAAGAGGTAAATTTTATGTCAAAAAATATTAATCAACCTGTCGCATACCCAATTTTTACTTTTCGTTGGCTTGCAATTCATGGTTTAGCAATTCCAACTGTATTCTTCTTAGGTGGAATTACAGCAATGCAATTTATACAAAGATAAATTAATTAAATAGAAAAGAGGTAAATTTTATGACCGGTCCAAATCCTAATAAACAAGCAGTAGAATTAAATCGAACTTCTCTTTTTTGGGGACTTTTATTGATATTTGTTTTAGCTGTGTTATTTTCAAGTTATTTTTTCAATTAACGATTAGAACTAGGAGTTTTTTTATGTCAAATACTGGTCGAATTCCTTTATGGCTTGTAGGTTTAGTTGGTGGTTTAGCAGTTATTACAATGATTAGTCTCTTTATCTATGGATCATATTCAGGGTTAGGATCTTCACTATAAAATATATATATATATATATCTATAAATAGATATTATTATAGAAATATTTACTGTGTCTGAATAAATATAATTACTTTTTCAGACATAGTAAATATAAATACATGTGTCGATCGTCAGATATTTATCAAAAATTAAACCATTGTTTTCTTTCACATTTATTTTTCGCCCTCAATTTTTTGTACCTCTTCCTAAAAAGCCCCACCATAGACGCAATGTATCTCTTAATCGAATATTAAAAAAATTAAAGTCGTCTTGCCAAGCTGTATATCCACCACTATACAAACTATTTTTTGGGCGTTTTCCTACATGTAGTTCTACACTATACGTTAAAAAAGGTAGATAGAAATATTGAGAAAATAAAGCATGAACCATTGCAATCATTAAAAAAGTGATATGAACAAAGACCCATGCTCCAATATATAATTCAATGTGCTCGGCTTCTTCGAAACGTTGTTCAGGTATAAGAACACTGTATAAAAAATTTCGAGCTCTCATTATACAGGAGAAAAGATAAGGTACAAAGGTATTATACAGAGTTATAAAAGTAAAATGCCATCTGATATGATAGGGACAATATTTTTTTCCTACTCGAACACATCCAACATATACAAAAATAGAAACTAAATGTCTTAAATTAGTTTTATAAAATCTCGTACAAGTTTCAAAAAGATCACGTTTTATGAATATAAAAATAGGATCGGTTAAATCTGAAATCGGAGATGGTACTCTTGCAAAAAATGATGTTATTATTTCAGGTATACTTAGATTACTATTACTATTTATGGTAGTTTGTTTTACTAAATCATCTAATAATCTATCTCCAGCGCTAGCTAATGCAATTTCTCGATAATTAATTTCTTCCTGATAAATGTTTTTAAGCAATGGATGAAATGCTAAACTTGGATAATAAACGCCAATACAATCATTTAGAGCCATTGCCCAGAGAATACAAGATATAAAACCAATAGAGCATATCTTAATTGATGTAAGTATATTATACTTAACTGAATATATAATAAAACGAATAAAACATAAAATAACCATTGTTTGTTGAAACTCTTCAATTGTAAACCCCTGAGTTGTAATATACTGTACTTTATACCAAATAAAATCTATTATTGTTAATAATAGATTTTTTGTATTTTCTATATTTGTTGACATTTTTTAAGTTTAAATTTCAATAAACATTTCAAAATTTGAATTATAGTTTTTGTTATTATTTGTGAAATAATTGATAAGATAATAATAAAAATTTTATATATTTCTTGTCAATAAAACACATATGAGTAAAACTAATAAAAATTTAACTTATAAAATAATTATATCTATATGTACCCCCAAGGGAATTCGAATCCCTGTCTGCTCCGTGAAAGGGAGCTGTCCTAGGCCTCTAGACGATGGGGGCCTTTGTTACCGATTTTTAGTAATCAGTAAAGCGGGCAACGCGATTCGAACGCGCGACATCAACCTTGGCAAGGTTGCGCTCTACCACTGAGCTATGCCCGCAAAAACAGTATATTGATTTTTATATGTATATAAAATTCTTTTTAACATGTCAATAGTTTATATAAATTAACTTAGAAATTATAGTATATACTATAATTTCTAAGTTAACTAAATTGATGATGTAATACCATCTGCAGCTGCGATTACAATGACAAGGCCAACCCAAGCTTGAAAAATCTTATTAAATGTACCTTTTGAACTTTCCCACTCTCCTGGAGTTGCTAAAGCTACTGGAACCGTTACAATTAAACCTAACGAAATTAGAACTAATAAACTAACTAAAGCTGTTATCATATATAGATATATTCCTTAAAACTTTTTATAATTATAAACTTAAATAAATAATAAGCAGTGAATTAAAGATTACCCTTTTTTAGAGCTAATAATACAATCACTGCTGGACCAGATAACATGATAGCACTAGTTGCTATTATTTGCCCTATTACTTGCCAATTAGTCATTTTTAAAATCCTTAATATTTAAACTTTTATTAAAATCTCAAATAACAAAATAATATATAATGTTATTAATAATTTTACTTTAAAAACAATAAAGTAAAATTATTATTTATATTAATATTTTAATTATTATTAGTATAGTTTATATATAAATTTTTTAATTAAATACTTTTATATTTGACTCCTTTCATGTTAATATAAGAGAAGGGTTGCTAACTCAATGGTAGAGTACTCGGCTTTTAACCGATTTGTTCTGGGTTCGAATCCCAGGTAACCCATTTTTCTAACTAAAATTTTTAGCAAAAATAAAAAAACTTGATTGAATTATTTTTATCCAGCCATTTTCGACTGGATAAAAATAATTTAAACACTAATCAATTGGACGCATAGAAAGAACAGGTTCATTTGCACGATTAATCCCTTTTTCAAAACCTGCTGCTGCTGCTCTAGCTCGACCAGAGTGCCACCAGTGACCAATTAAGAAGAAGAAACCTAAAAAGAAATGAGAACAACATAACCATGAACGTGGAGAAACGTAGTTAACTGAGTTAATTTCTGTTGCAACACCACCTACTGAATTTAGTGAGCCTAAAGGAGCATGTGTCATATATTCAGCTGCACGACGTTCTTGCCATGGTTGAATATCATTTTTAATTTTATTAATATCTAATCCATTTGGACCACGTAAAGGTTCAACCCATGGAGCACGTAAGTCCCAAAAACGCATAGTTTCACCACCAAAAATAATTTCACCACTAGGTGAACGCATTAGGTATTTACCCAAACCAGTTGGACCTTGAGCAGAAGATACATTTGCACCAAGACGCTGATCTCGAACTAAAAATGTAAATGCTTGTGCTTGTGATGCTTCAGGACCAGTTGGACCATATAGTTCGCTTGGATAAGCAGTATTATTATACCAAGAGTATAAAGATGCTGTAAATCCCATAAGCGAGATAGCAGCTAAACTATATGAAAGATATGCTTCTCCAGACCATACGAATGCACGACGAGCCCATGCAAACGGTTTAGTAAATATGTGCCAAATACCACCTGTAATACACAAAATACCAACCCATATATGACCACCTACTACATCTTCCATATTGTTAACTGCAACAACCCAACCATCTCCACCAAATGGCGAACGAAAAACATAACCAAAAATAACAATTGGATTTAATGTAGGAGTTGTTATAAAACGAACATCTCCTCCACCTGGTGCCCAAGTATCATAAACACCACCTAAGTACATTGCTTTAATAACTAATAGAAACGATCCAATTCCAAGTAAACATAAATGAATACCTAAAATTGTTGTCATTTTATTTTTATCGCGCCAATCGTAACCAAAGAATGGAAAAGATTCTTCCAATGTATCTGGACCTAACAAAGAATGGTATATTCCTCCAAATCCTAGAATTGCAGAAGAGATTAAATGAATAACACCAACTGCAAAATACGGAACAGTTGTTATTATTTCTCCACCAGGACCAATTCCGTATCCTAATGTTGCTAAATGTTGAATTAAAATAAACCCTTGTTCATATAAAGGTTTTTCCGGGACATAGTGTGATACTTCAAATAATACCATTGCACCAGCCCAGAAAACCATTAATCCGGCATGAGCAACATGTGCACCTAATAATTTACCTGAGACATTAATTAAACGAGCATTTCCACTCCACCAAGCGAAACCTGTTGATTCAATGTCACGGCCTGCTATACTACTATTAAAGGGCGTTTCCACGTGGTAATACCTCCTCAGGGAATACAAAATTTTCATGTGGTTGATCTTGTGCAGCCATCCATGAACGAATACCTTCATTTAACAAAATATTTTTTGTATAGAATGTTTCGAATTCTGGATCTTCTGCAGCTCGTAATTCTTGCGATACAAAATCATATGCGCGTAAGTTCAATGCTAAACCAACAATTCCTATTGAACTTGTCCATAATCCAGTAACCGGAACAAATAGCATAAAGAAGTGTAACCAACGTTTGTTTGAAAAAGCTACACCAAAAATTTGAGACCAGAAACGGTTAGCAGTAACCATTGAATATGTTTCTTCAGATTGAGTTGGAGTAAAAGCACGAAATGTATTAGCAGCATCTCCATCTTCAAATAACGTATTCTCTACAGTTGCACCATGAATAGCACAAAGTAAAGCCCCACCTAATATACCAGCTACACCCATCATATGAAATGGATTTAATGTCCAGTTATGGAAACCTTGAATGAACAATAAGAATCTGAAAATAGCCGCTACACCAAAACTAGGAGCAAAAAACCAACTAGCTTGACCTAAAGGATATAATAAGAAAACAGAAACGAAAACTGAAATCGGTCCAGAAAAAGCTATTGCATTATATGGTCTAATACCAACTAACCGAGCAATTTCAAATTGACGTAAAGTAAATCCAATTAATCCAAATGAACCATGTAATGCAACAAAAGTCCAAAGACCACCGATTTGACACCATCGAGTAAAATCACCTTGTGCTTCAGGACCCCATAGTAATAATAAAGAGTGCCCCATACTATTTGCTGGAGTAGAAACGGCAGCAGTTAAAAAATTACAACCTTCTAAATATGAACTTGCTAAACCATGTGTATACCATGAAGTAACAAAGGTAGTACCAGTAAACCAACCACCTGCAGCTAAATATGCAGTTGGAAATAATAATAATCCAGACCAACCAACGAAAACAAATCTATCTTTTTTTAGCCAATCATCTACAAGATCAAATAAGCCACGTTCTTGATTTTGTCCAATAACAATGGTCATATTTAATAATCCTTAAATAAAATTTTTTTACAAGTAAACCTTTTTTACAAATTTTTACTTCATTCTTTTCAGCTTACAGTTGTTATTATAATTGAATACTTTTATAAATTTTGAAATTAGATAAAATTTTCTTTAAATTTTTGAAATGTTTAAAGAAAGATTTTCAGAATTTTAATAAATTCAGCTTTATTTTTTTAATTAAAAATTTAACTTATAATTTATCCTAAGGTATAATATTGAATCAATATTATTAATTTTTGAAAAATATATTTGTAAATTAGATAAAGTTATGAAAATTATGCTACAATTCATTTTAAAAGAATACCTTAAACTTTTATAAAATAAAAAATATTATAAAATAGGATAAATATGATCAATGATTCTCAAGTCTACACAATGTTAGTTATTGCGTTAACATCAAGTATTTTAGCAATTCGTTTAGGTGCAACATTATATCAATAAAAATTTTTAATGATCTTTAAACAAACTTATGACAACAGATGACTTAAAGAAATATAATAAACCAGTTTTTCCTTTTACTGCAATTGTTGGACAAGAAGAAATGAAATTATCGTTACAATTAAACGTAATCGATCCAAAAATTGGTGGTGTTATGATTATGGGAGATAGAGGAACAGGAAAGTCAACAACAATTCGTGCACTAGCAGATTTGCTTCCAGAAATTGAAATCGTAAAAGACGATCCTTTTAATTCTCATAAATCAGATTTAGATTTAATGAGTGATGAAGTTAAGATGTCAATTAAAAATTCCAAAAGTATTCAGACAGAATTTATAAAAATTCCAATGGTTGACTTACCATTAGGAGCAACAGAAGATCGAGTTTGTGGAACTATTGATATTGAAAAAGCTTTGACTGAAGGGATAAAGGCATTTGAACCTGGCCTATTAGCAAAAGCAAATCGAGGAATTCTTTATGTTGATGAAGTTAACCTATTGGATGATCATTTAGTTGATATTTTACTAGATTCAGCTGCTTCTGGTTGGAATACGGTTGAAAGAGAAGGAATTTCTATTCGTCATCCAGCTCGGTTTGTTTTAGTAGGATCTGGAAACCCTGAAGAAGGGGAACTTAGACCTCAATTATTAGATAGATTTGGTATGCATGCCGAAATTCGAACTGTTAAAGATCCAAAATTGAGAGTTAAAGTTGTTGAAGAACGAACATCGTTCGATCAAATGCCTGATACATGGGTTGGAAATTATGAAAAACAACAACAAGAATTGCGTGACAAGATAGTTTCGGCTCAGAATTTACTATCATCAGTTAAATTAGACTATAACTTGCGATTAAAAATTTCAGAAGTATGTAGTATTTTAGATGTTGATGGACTAAGAGGAGATATTGTAACGAATCGAGCAGCCAAAGCTTTTGCAGCATATAATGAACGTACAACTGTTAGTACTGAAGATATAGCAAAAGTCATTACATTATGTTTACGTCATCGTTTAAGAAAAGATCCATTAGAATCAATTGATTCTGGCGACAAAGTTTCCAAAGTTTTCAAAGAAGTTTTTGAAATTGAAAATTAAAAAATATCTGAAAACCTTATTAAAAATAAAATATGTTGTTTTTTATTTATGGAATAATATATGTTAAAATTTACTTGGCTAATCATAAATGTTTTATTAATCTTATTAATTTTAATTCGGATACCAAATAATGCTGGTTTGACAAGTTTTGCAGTAAAAAATGATTTTCTTGGATCACCAACCTCTGCAGAAAAATCTTTAAATGGTTTTACTTGGTTTCTTATTCTTTGCTACTTTTTATTAGCTATTAAATTTAATTTTTCAACATAACTGAGACATTGTAATTTTCTAGACAAAACAGGTTTTAATTAGTATAATTATATGTAGCAGAATTAAGTCATGTTTTGTCACGCGGAGTAGAGCAGTCTGGTAGCTCGTTGGGCTCATAACCCGAAGGTCAATGGTTCAAATCCATTCTCCGCTAGATTATTTTATAAGTTAACAGAAAAATTCTAAAATTTTTATTAAAATAATATATTAAGCGTTAAATATTAATAAGGTTTTAGGTATGACATTAAATTTACAAACACCATTCCCTACGTTTGGTGGAAGCACTGGTGGTTGGTTACGTGCAGCTGAAGTTGAAGAAAAATATGCGATTACTTGGACTAGTAATAAAGAACAAATTTTCGAAATGCCTACTGGTGGTGCAGCAATAATGAGAAAAGGAGAGAATTTGTTGTATTTAGCAAGGAAAGAGCAATGTTTAGCATTAGGAACTCAGTTGCGGACTTTTAAAATAAACGATTATAAAATATATCGAATTTTTCCAAGTGGTGAAATCCAATATTTGCATCCAAAAGATGGAGTGTTCCCAGAAAAAGTTAATCCAGGCAGAACATCGGTAAACAGTAGAGATTTTTCTATTGGTAAGAACCCAAATCCTGCATCAGTTAAATTTACTGGAATCAGTACCTACGAAAGTTAAAAATTAAGATTAGTGAATTCGCTAATCTTTTGGCGAGATGGCAGAGTTGGTCTATTGCGTCTGATTTGAAATCAGATGAATCCTTACGGATTCCGTGGGTTCGAATCCCACTCTCGCCTTAGATAATTTTTTTATATTTTATAAGATTTCTCAGAAGATTTGCTTAGCTGCGTTTTAAAATTTTTATAAAAAGGTTTTATGAGTAAAGTTTATGATTGGTTCGAGGAAAGATTAGAAATTCAAGCAATTGCAGATGATATTACTAGTAAATACGTGCCACCACATGTGAATATTTTTTACTGTTTTGGTGGATTAGTGTTTACTTGTTTTTTAGTTCAAGTAGCCACTGGATTCGCAATGACATTTTATTATCGACCAAGTGTTGTCGATGCTTTTGCTTCTGTTGAATACATTATGACGAGCGTTAATTTTGGTTGGTTAATTCGTTCAATACACCGTTGGTCAGCTAGTATGATGGTATTATGTATGGTTCTACATATATTCCGAGTTTATTTAACAGGTGGATTTAAAAAACCACGAGAATTAACTTGGGTTACTGGAGTTATACTGTCTGTTGTTACTGTTTCTTTTGGAGTAACAGGTTATTCTTTACCTTGGGATCAGGTAGGGTTTTGGGCATGTAAAATTGTAACTGGCGTTCCAGCTGCTGTTCCAGTTGTTGGTCCTCCTTTAGTTCTAGTATTGCGTGGTGGAGAAAGTGTTGGTCAAAGTACTCTTACTCGTTTTTATAGTGCACATACGTTCGTATTACCTGTAGCTGCAGCAGTTCTTATTTTGACACATTTTTTAATGATTCGAAAACAAGGTATTTCAGGCCCACTTTAGTGTTAAAATGTAGTTTAAATTTTTTAATTAAATAAGGAATAAATAATGTCAGTAATAAAAAAACCAGATTTAACAGATCCAAAATTAAGAGCAAAATTAGCAAAAGGAATGGGGCACAATTATTACGGAGAACCGGCGTGGCCTAATGATCTTTTATATGTTTTTCCAATATGTATTTTAGGAGTTTTTGTTTGTGTTATTGGTTTAGCAGTATTAGCTCCGACACAACTAGGAGAGCCTGCAGATCCATTTAATACACCATTGGAGATCTTACCGGAATGGTATTTTTTCCCTACTTTTAATTTGTTACGTGTATTACCAAATAAATTATTAGGTGTATTAGCGATGGCGGCTGTACCGTTAGGATTAGTAACAGTGCCATTTATTGAAAATGTTAATAAATTTTCAAATCCATTTCGTCGACCAATTTCTAGTTCATTATTTATCATTGGATTTCTAACTGCTGTTTGGTTAGGTATTGGAGCATGCTTACCAATCGATAAGGCAGTTTCCTTAGGATTTTGGTAAAAATTCAAATATCTCTAACTTTACTAAGTTAGAGATATTTTAGCACCAGCTCCTTCTAATTGTTTTTTTACATCTTCCGCACTCTCTTTAGTTAAAGCTTCTTGAACTTGCTTCGGAGCTGATTCAACTAATTCTTTAGCTTCCTTCAACCCTAAACCAGTTAATGTGCGAACTATTTTTAAAATAGCGATTTTCTTATCAGCTGGAACTTCTTCTAATATCACATTAAATTCCGTCTTTTCTTCGACTTCTGTATCAGCAGATGGAGCAGCCATCATCATTGCAGGGCCAGCACTTGCTGAAGCATCAACATTAAATGTCTCTTCAATTTTTGTAACTAATTCCGATGCCTCAAACAATGTTAACGTCTTTAATTCGTCTACAATTTGATCAATTTTTTCTGTCATAATATTAATTATATAAAATTTTCAATAAAATTTGATTATTAAAAAAGAGATAAATCTAACTGAATTGATGGACCCATACTAGTACAAATAAATAAACTTTTAAAATAGTTACCTTTGACACCGGAAGGTCGATTTTGTTCAATAGATTTATACAATGCTAATAAATTTTCAATTAGACTTGTCTCTGAAAAATTTGATTTCCCAAAGCTTACATGAACAATTCCTGTTTTATCTGCTTTGTATTCAAATTTTCCTTTTTTAAAATCAAATAGAGTTTGAGATAACTGAGTTGTTACTGTACCAGATTTAGGAGATGGCATTAAACCTTTAGGTCCCAGTACTCTACCAAGTCTAGCTAATTTGGGCATCATATTTGGTGTTGCAATTAATAAATCGAATTCAATTTTACCTTGATTTATATTTTCGATTAAACTATCACTTCCGACAATATCAGCACCATTATTTTGAGCTTCCTCAAAATTTTCTTCATTAGTCAATACGGCGATTTTGATAGTCTTTCCAATTTTATTTGGTAATGTTATAGTTGTTCGTAATTGTTGATCTGCATATTTTGGATTTATATTTAAATTTGCATGTAATTCAACTGTTTCAATAAATTTTGTATTAGCTGTTTCTTTTAGAACTGATATGGCTTGCTCAAGATTTGAAAAGACAATATTCTTCGTTTTATTCCTATTTTCTTTTTGACGCTGCGATACTTTCCTTTTAGATTTTTTCATGACTAAGATTATAAAATATAAGATTAATCTACAATTGAAATTCCCATATTTGATGCCGTCCCTTCAATAATTTTTATAGCACTAGCTACGTTGTTAGTATTTAAGTCAGGTAATTTAATAGTAGCAATATCTTCTAATTGAGTTTTAGTTATCGTTCCAACATTAATACGATTCGGGACCGCGGATCCTTTTTTAATCTGTGCAGCGTTAATTAATAATATAGATGCTGGAGGCGTTTTTAAAATAAAGTTAAAACTTCTGTCTTCATATACAGATATCTCAACTGGGATAATTAAACCAGTTTTATCAATAGTTTTTGCATTATATTCTTTACAAAACGCTGCAATATTAATACCGTGTTGACCTAATGCAGGACCAACTGGAGGTGCTGGTGTTGCTTTACCAGCTGGTAAAGCAAGTTTAATAAGTGCTGTTATCTTTTTCGGCATAAAATTTTAATAACTGTTATGTACATTTGTAATATTTTATATTATTTAAAAATCTTTAATAAATTTTATTTTGCAGTTGTCACTTTCTTTTTTTCATATTAAAAAATCTCCCTTTTTTATACAGATCTGGAAAACCTCTTCATAGAAGAGAAACGCGTCCTGAAGGACTTGAACCCTCGACATCTAATTTTGGAGACTAGCGTTCTACCAACTGAACTAAGGACGCTTGTTAATCGATATAGTAATTATAACTATAAAAAATAAAAAGACAACAGTTTAGAAATTATTTTATTAAAAATTTAAGTATGCAACAATTTGAGAAAAATTCTAGCCGATTTTCCAATAGTAATAATTTACCACACAATTTTTTGGCTGAAAAAATTATTTTAAGTAGTTTATTATTAAGCACAGAGGCTATTGATATTGCTTTAAATCGTTTAACAGTTCAAACTTTTTATTTCAAAAATCATCAGGAAATTTACAAAGCAATAATAACCTTATATGAAAAAACAGCAACAATTGATCTAATTACACTGACTACTTTTTTACGTGATAATGGTATTTTAGATGATATTGGTGGAATAGAAGTGTTGACAGAATTAATAATTGAAGTTCCTAATTTAAAATATTTAGAAGAATATATTAGATTAGTACAAGATAAATTTATAAGACGAGTATTAATAAAACTGGGATATGGGATTATTAATTCTAGTTATATAACAAATATACCTCTAGAAAATATTTTTAACGATTTAGAAACTAAAATATTCGAATTAAAAACTCAGACTCAAAAAAAAGAAGCTTTTCGCAGTATTGATTTGTTTTCAGATATTTTCTCCGAATTAAAAACAAAGTCATTAAGCCCTTCATTAGTTGGTATAAGTTCAGGTTTTTATGATCTAGATTCAATAACTCAGGGTTTTCAACAATCAGATCTGATTATTATAGCTGGTAGACCTTCAATGGGAAAGACTGCTTTATCATTAAATATTGCTATTAACATTGTTAAAAATCAAAAACTCCCAGTTTTATTCTTCAATTTAGAAATGTCAAAAGAACAGTTAATCTATCGATTATTATCTAATGAAACAAAAATAAGTAATACCCGATTACGTTCTGGAACTATTCAAAAAAAAGATTGGTTAGAATTAAGTACTACTATTAAAAAGTTTTCTTGTCTACCATTTTTTATTGATGATAGAGCAAGTCTTTCAATATCTGATATTCGATTAAAAATTAAAAAATTACTCTTTGACGAAACAAAAATCGGACTAGTTATTATTGATTACCTTCAGTTAATGCAAAATTCTAATTTTTCTTCTGATAATCGCGTTCAAGAATTATCACAAATTACTCGATCACTAAAAATTATTGCAAGAGAATTTAAAATTCCTGTAATTGCATTATCTCAATTAAGTCGAAATGTAGAAAACCGTTTAAATAAACGGCCAATCTTGTCTGACTTGAGAGAGAGTGGATCAATTGAACAAGATGCAGATCTTGTTTTAATGTTATATAGAGATAATTATTATAGTATAAATAAATCTCGAACTGATTTCACTGAACTAATTGTTTCAAAACATAGAAATGGTCCAACTGGAACAATAAAATTGAATTTTAATTCAGCTTGTACAAGATTCGAAAATTTTATAGAATGAATAAATTGCCCAGAACCAGATTCGAACTGGTGACACGAGGATCTTCAATCCACTGCTCTACCAACTGAGCTATCCGGGCTTAAGTTAAATTGTAATCAAATTTCCCAAAAAAGCAAATATTTTACTCCAAAATATTTGCTTTTTTAAAAATAATTTAGTACTCTGATGTTGGGTATAATTTTTGAAACTTTATAAATAAAATTTTACTATGTCAGATTTGTAAGAAAGCAGCATAAAGATTTAATTATAAATTAGTACTAAAACTATACCTAAAAATATGATTTTTTATTTTCATAAAATTTAATACCAGATAAGTCGAACTTTAAAAAAATTTTCGTGCGTTTTTTAAAAAAATTGATACAATAAGTATTAAAAATAATAGTTTGATCAATTTTATTATTTTTAATATTTATAAATATTAACAGGATTACAAATGACAACTTCATTAGCAAATTTTATTTCTAGTTTAATTTATGGCGGGATCGTTGTAGCAGTAATTGGTATTGCATTAATTGTTATTAGTAAGAGTGATCGTATTATACGTTCATAAATTAAACGTTTATCAGCTATAGTTAATAGAAGGAAAATTTTATTTATGATAAACATCGGTTTTGGAGCAAATATTTTCTTAGGATTTATTCTAGGAATCGGAGTATTCTTACTTTATTTTCTTCGGATTATTAAACCAGAAATTGCAAGAGATGAAGATATCTTTTTTGCAACTATTATTTTACTTTATAGTTGTATTTTAATTGTACATGGTTGGCGTTTAGATCCAATTCTTTTATTTAGTCAAGTATTAATTATAGTTTCATTGGTTGTAACAGGTTGGGAAAACGTCAGATTACGAGGTCTTTTATCAAAGATCGCAAAATTAAAATATAAACAACAAGATCAAGAATTGTAAATAATTTTCTACTTTCTTGGTTTCCATTTTTTGAAAAAATTTACATAGTTATGTTAAAAAAATATTCGATAATAATTTCCTTACTTTTCTTTTCTATTTTTAATATTTTTGTTACAAATTCAAATGCAATTGATTTAGATGAAGCTACCCGAACAGTTACTGCTGATGCTCAAGGCCGTACAATTGTATTAAGTCCAGAACAAGTCAAACGAGGTAAACGTTTATTCAATGCTACATGTGGTGCATGTCACGTAGGAGGTGTTACTAAAACTAATCCGAATGTTGGTTTAGAACCTGAAGCATTAAGTCTTGCAACACCACGTCGAGATAATATAGCGAGCTTAATAGATTTCATGAAAAATCCTACAACTTACGATGGTTTAGAATCGATTGCGGAAGTTCATCCGAGTATTAAGAGTGCAGATATTTATCCTCGAATGCGATCGTTAACGGATGACGATCTATATGCTATAGCGGGACATGTTATGCTACAACCTCGGATCGTAACTGAAAAGTGGGGTGGAGGAAAAATTTATTACTAATCGCAGATATAAGTTTTTTGAATCCAATTAACTGGATTCAAAAAAAGTATAACTAAAATGATACTTTTTTACCGGTTTTTAATAAAGGTTTAAATATATCAAGCATGTAGCTCAGTGGATAGAGTATCAGATTCCGATTCTGGATGTCAGGGGTTCGATTCCCTTCATGCTTATATAAAATTAAAAAGATCTTGATTAGTTTTTAGGGGCTGTTTTGGTTTTGACATTTAAAATGATTTAGAATATGAGACAAGTCGAAGTAAATACTCTTCGTAAAAAAGTACAAATTTAAAGTAAATGCTGCTAGCAATATAATCTCTTTTAACTGTAAATCATTATTTGTAAACAAATATAATTTTGTTTATTAATTTTTTTAGTTTTTTATTTCTTAAATTATTTTGTTAACTATAACTAGATTTTTGATTCTTTATAGTTTAGAATACCTTAGTAACTAACAACTGCTTTTATTAAAAGCTAAACTTGTGAATGAGTTTTCTAATAATTTTTAAATGGACGTGGGTTCAAGTCCCACCAGCTCCAGATAAGCATTCGTGGCCGAGTGGTTGAAGGCACCGGACTCATAATCCGTTTTCCTCTGGAACGTCACTGGTTCGAACCCAGTCGGATGCATTAAATAAACTTAAAACTATTTTTTTTTATAAAAATATATTACTCTTATTATTATTCTTTAAAGTTTATAAAAGTATGAATAAATTAAATTATCAAAAAATAATAAATGATGTTCAAGCAAATTTTCTAAAAGAAACTTATTCCAAAGTTGAAATTGGCGATAATATAAAAGTTGGATTAAAAATCATTGAAGGAAACAAAGAACGAGTTCAGTTTTTTGAAGGAGTTGTACTTTCAAAAAAAAATAATTCAATTAATACAACTCTTACAGTAAGAAAAGTATTAGATGGAATTGGAGTTGAGCGTGTTTTTCTTATCCATTCGCCAAAAATCGATTCTATAAAAATCGTACGATCAGCAAAAGTTAGAAGATCAAAATTATATTATTTAAGAAAGTTAAAAGGAAAAGCTAGTCGCTTAAAACAACGCTTTAATTGAAATTTTTTTTAAAATTCAAAAAAACTTTATATATAAGTAAATTAAGTATTATACTAGTCATAAGTAAAATAGAAATGATGTAAATTTTACTTTATCCGTTTTAAAAAGAAGGAAATTTTATGATTTCATATAAAGTGACATTAGCTAGTGAAGAACATAATATTGATACGACACTTGATTGTTCAGATGATGTTTTTGTATTAGATGCAGCTGAAGAACAAGGTATTGAATTGCCATATTCTTGTCGAGCTGGTGCTTGCTCAACTTGTGCAGGTAAAGTTGTCGATGGTACAATTGATCAATCAGAACAAACATTCTTAGATGATGAACAAATTGAAATAGGATTTGTTTTAACTTGTATTGCTTACCCAAAATCAGATTGTAAAATTTTAGTTCATCAAGAAGATGATTTATATTAGATCCTTAAAAAGGAATGACATTTTAAAAACAAGTCATTCCTTTTTATTTTAAAAATTAAGTTCAGCTGCTTGCACTTTTTCAAATTGTTTTTTCTTTAAAATTAATAAAATCTGAGTTAGCAAAACGCAGAAACAAAAAGCTAAATAACCTATTATTCGTAACGGATTTTGTAATACAAGTTCAGTTTCTTCTTGTCCGAATCCACCAACATTCGGATCAATATTTAATGCTTGATCAGTTTTTACTAAATCACCTTTTTTAACAAGTAAGATTAAACCTTTTGGTACATTTTGTGATGTTTTTATTCCATCAGAACTAACAATTGTAACTGTTGATTCTCCTTTTTCAGAAGTCGTAATTTCTGAAATCTGACCAGATTGGATAGCTCCAAAAGAATTTATATTACTTTTTTCACCTGTCGGGTAAACTTGACCGCGCCCTCTATTTCCGCCTGCATAAATAGGGTAAGTTAAGTATTTAACATTCGAATCTTTCTCTGGATCAGGAGATACAACAGGAAATAAAAGTTCCTGATGCTTTTTACCTGCAATTGGTCCAACTATCAAAATATTGTCATATTCTGTACTATACGGAGAAATAAAAACTCCTTTATTTTTTTCTTTTATTTCATTTGGTATTTGATTTTTGGCTGCTAATTTAAAACCTTTTGGTAAAATTAGAATTCCACCAACATTTAAATCGGCTGCTTTTCCATTTGCACCTATTTGTTTTTTATTTGTGTCATATGGTACTTTAATAGCTACTTCAAATACTGAATTGGGTAAAACAGATTGTGGTGCTTCAATTTCTATTGATTTTTGATTTAAATGACAATTTGCACAAGCAAGTTTTCCGTTTGCTGCACGTGGATTCGCGTAACCTTGTTGAGCAAAAACAGGATATGCATTGGAGTTTTCACTACAAAAACCAAATAAACTAATAGCAATTGTCAAAGTAAATAAAAGAGTTTTAAAAAACTTGTTAGTTGCCATGAATTAAATACTTTTAAGTGTAGATAAATAGAATAAATTTATTTTTTTATTAAAAACAGGATGCTGGCTCCTGAAAAATACAATATTACTATTGCTAATGATAATAATAATTGCGTTAACGGATCTGTGGAGGGAGTTATTATTGCTCCTATAATTGTCGAAATTAATAAAACATAACGCCAAATACTAAACATTTGTTGAGCTGAGACTAAATTTAAAAATCCTAATAAAACTTGAACAATAGGAACTTGAAAAGCTAAACCTGTACTATAAAAAAGAACCAAAATAAATTCAAAATATTGATCAAAAGACCAGAACGGTTCAATGACATCACTACTATAGTTTAAAAAAAAATTCAACGCAGCTGGAATTAAAACATAATAAGAAAAAAACAATCCAGCCCCAAATAAACAAAGAGAACTTAGAAGTAATGGTAGAATAATTTTTGTTTCTTTATCTGTCAATCCAGGTAATAAAAACAAAATTAATTGTCCAATAATAAAAGGACTTGCAAATAATAAACCCGTATAAAATGAAATTTTTACAGTCGAGACAAAATATTCACCTGGTGATAATTGAAAGAATTTTACATTATTGACCGGTAATTCTAATATCTGAACTATTATTTTTACTTCAAAAAAAGTAAGGCATGTTAAAAATAAAATTATCCAAACTATATGAAAAAGACGTTGTCTTAATTCTTCAATATGTTCAGAAAACGGTAATTCTAAGACTAAAGGATAATTCTCTTTAAAGTTAAAATTTGAATTTGTTATCATAAATTTTGTCTTTGCATCCACACACAAAAATGAGTTTTAGGAAAATTTAAAATACTAAACGAAATCCAGTTAAATATTTTATTTTTTAAAAGTTCTTCATTTTTATTTATGAAGAACTTTTAAATAGTTTATGGTAAATAGTTTAATGCTTCAACACGAGCTGTTGCTTTTTTTAACTCAATTGATGCATCTAATTTTGATTTACTGGTTTCAGCGTCTTCAACTGCAATTGTGGCTTTTTCTAATTCTTTTGTAACTTCGCTTAAGTCTAAAGTAACTAATTCTTCTACGTCATTTACTAATACAGTGACACGGTTGCGATCAATTTCAGCTAAGCCGCCACATAAAATTATGGGTGTCCATTTATTATCTAATTTTATTCTTAATAAACCTGTGTCTAAAGCTGTTATAAGTGATGCATGTCCTTCTAATATACCAATTTGACCGGTTAAGCCTGGTAAAACGACTTCGTCTGCTGTTGTCGAGCAAATAACTCTATCGGGAGTCAAAACTCGAATATTCATAGTCATAATTTTTTAATCCTTATTTTAGAGTTTCTGCTTTCGCAATAGCTTCATCAATATTACCAACAAGATAAAACGATTGTTCTGGTAAATCATCTAATTCACCTTTTAATACCATAGTAAAACCTTTAATAGTATCTTCTAAACTTACATATTTACCTGGAGAACCGGTAAATATCTCAGCAACGAAGAATGGTTGAGATAAAAATCGCTCAACTTTTCTTGCGCGAGCTACTGTTAATCGATCTTCTTCAGAGAGTTCGTCGATCCCAAGAATCGCAATAATATCTTGCAATTCTTTATATCGCTGTAAAGTCTCTTTAACATTTTCAGCAACTGCATAATGAGTAGCTGTTACAATGCCTGGTTGCAACATTGTTGAAGTTGAATCTAATGGGTCTACTGCTGGATAAATTCCTTTTGCAGCTAAATTTCGTGATAATACTGTCGTTGCATCTAAATGAGCAAAAGTTGTTGCTGGAGCAGGATCTGTTAAGTCATCCGCTGGCACATATACTGCTTGAATTGATGTAATTGAACCTTGTGTTGTTGATGTAATCCGTTCCTGCAAAGCACCCATTTCTGTTGCTAGTGTTGGTTGATAACCTACAGCTGACGGCATTCTTCCTAATAATGCTGATACTTCCGAACCAGCTTGTGTGAAACGGAAAATATTGTCAATAAATAACAAAACGTCTTGTTTATTAACGTCTCGGAAGTATTCGGCCATTGTTAATGCAGTTAAACCTACTCTCATCCGTGCTCCTGGAGGTTCATTCATTTGACCATAAACTAAAGCCACTTTTGATTCTTTGAAGTTTTTTTCATTAATAACTCCAGATTCTTTCATTTCTTCATATAAATCATTACCTTCGCGTGTTCTTTCACCAACACCGCCAAAAACAGAAACACCACCATGTGCTTTGGCAATATTATTAATCAATTCCATGATTAATACAGTTTTACCTACACCTGCACCACCAAATAAACCAATTTTACCACCTCGACGGTATGGTGCTAATAAATCAACAACTTTAATACCAGTTTCAAATATTGATGGTTTTGTTTCTAATTCTGTAAATGCAGGAGCATCTCTATGAATTGGTAAAGTTTCTTCAAATGAAACATCTCCTTGATTATCTACAGGTTCACCGATTACGTTAAAAATTCGGCCTAATGTTGATATTCCAACAGGAACAGAAATTGGACCACCCAAATCGACTGCTTCTGAACCACGTTTCAATCCATCAGTAGAGCGCATTGATACTGCTCGAACTTTATTATCACCTAATAGTTGTTGAACCTCAACAATATTACCTAATCCGTCTTCTGTTTCAATTTTAATTGCACTATAAATTGGTGGTAAACTACCATCTGTGAACGCAATATCTAGTACAGGACCAATAATTTGAGTAACGTAACCTTTATTTAAACTAGTTTTTATCATTTTGACTTAACATATTAAAATATCTAAGAATAAATATACTTTCAGTATTTGATATACTATTCAAAATAATATCAAAATTGAAGGCTTTTAACTAAATTATATTGTACAACAAAATAGTATTGATTTTTGAATAAAATAGTTGATTTCTCTAGTTTTAATATATTAAAAAATATTATCAGATGTTACACGACCAGTTGTTTTTAACCAGTTTTGGGCTTCAATATAATTATTTGGCGCTAACTTAATAGCTTGACACCAATATTCTCCAGCTTTATCAAATAATCCTTTAGCAACTTCGAGATTCTGCTTTTTAGCCGCTTTAACTCCCTGATAATGATATATGACTGCGATATTATTCAAAGCCTGTGGAAGGTTTAAATTTAATTCTAAAGCTTGATGGTAATATTCTAAAGCTTGAAGATATTCACCATTACTTGAATAAATTAATCCAATATTATAAAGTATGTAACTTCTATCATAAGGATCTTCTTCTAGTTGAAGAGCCTCATAATAGTTTTCTAAAGCTTCAGCATATTCTCCTTCACATTGTGCAGACATACCATCACGATAATAAAAAAACGCCTGTTTTTCCTGTTTGCTTGCCGGTAAAACTTTTAAAAGAATATCAGCAACAATGGTAAATGTTTTATCTATGAAATTATCATTTCGTTGACTACGCCCCATAAATTTTTCCTTGAGCTAAATTTAATATAGGTTTTTTATAAAAATAAAAATACAAGTTATCAATATTTTGAGTCTTCATGGCCTAATCTGTTAATAGAACCTATTTGGTTTTTAAATTATTTTTATATAGGATAATAGTTTAAAAACCAAAGTAATTGGATTAGTTTGAATTAAGACCAATAAATGGCAATAATGATAAAATTCGAGCTCGCTTAATTGATTTTGCTATTTTACGTTGTTGTTGAGCTGTTACTCCTGTTGCGCGACGTGGAAGAATTTTTCCTTGTTCAGTAAGAAATAATTTTAGTAGGTCAATATCTTTATAATCAATTTTTTGATTGTAACTAATAATTGATGTTCTTTGTTTTGATGTTAGCATATTATTTAATTTCTTTATGTATAGTAGCTTTGTTACAAAATCGACAATATTTTTTTAATTCAAGACGTTCTGGATTATTACGTCTATTTTTTTGAGATAAATATCTAGAAACTCCGGATGAACGTTTATTCTCGTTAAAACGACATTCTGTACATTCTAATGTAATTAAAATACGAGTGCCTTTGTTCTTTGCCATATAAATTATTAGAATTATATATTACTTTGTATATTTATAGTGCCTAAAATTTTTTTTCTTAACAAGGTTTTAGTTATAGTTTTTTTAAACCTTAAAAAAACTATAACTAAAACCTTCAAAAAAAAATTTGAATATAGTATGATTATAACGCTTTTATTATTATTCTTAGTAATTTATTAGAAAAAATAAGAGAGGAAATTAATATCATATGGCTAATAGCAAATCTGCATTAAAACGTATTCAAATAAATGAAAGAAATCGACTTGAAAACCGTTTTTACAAAAGTTCGTCTCGAACACTGACTAAAAAATTTTTAATACAGTTAGAAAGTTATAAAGTTTCGAAAGATCCTGATGATAAGATTCAAGCACAAATTTTGTTAAGTTTAGTTTACAGTTTAATTGATAAATCTTGCAAAAAAAATATTATCCACAAAAATACAGCTGCTCGGAAAAAATCTCAATTAGCCTTAAAACTGAAAATTGAATAATCACCGTTTTTAGAAAAAGATAATAAGAATAGTTAAAGAAATTCTCTTAACAATTCTTATTATTATTAAAAATAATTTTTATTTTTTTAAAATATAGATTGTGAAAAAAAATTTTAACTATATTACAACTCTCCCTGACTTGATTAAAATGCAACGGATTAGTTTCTGTTGGTTCATTTCGTATGGATTACCGAACGAACTTTTAAACTTTTCTTCTATTTTTGATTTCAGTGGCAATATTGAATATATTTTTTTTGGTCAAGAGTATAAATTAGTAAAACCTATATATAATATTTTGAGTGCAAAACGTTTTACTAAAAATTATTTAACACAATTGTTAATGCCGATTGAAATTAGAAATAAAAAAACTAATCGTATTATGCGTCAGGGAAATTTAGTCATTGCAAATCTTCCACTAATGACAAGTTCCGCAACATTTGTTATTAACGGGTGTGAACGTATAATTGTTAGTCAAATTATTCGAAGTCCAGGTATTTATTTTGAGAAAAATAAAAAGCAGAAAAGACGAAAATTCAATAAGTTAATTTTATCAAATGATTACAGTAAAATAAGACCTTTTACTCAAACTGCAACTGGCCTTCTTAAAACTCCATATCTTTCATTTTTATCAATAGATTCAGACGAAGAATTTCAATTCTTTAAAGTTTTATTAAAAAATGAATATATTGAAACAAATTTAAAATTTTTAGATTTTTTTAAAAATTATACTATTGCTTCAAAAAGTTTAACTGTTAAAAATAAAAGACAGAAATTATTAAATCTTTTTAAATGGATTAGTTTAAACGATTCTTTTTCAACCTTTTCTGAAAATTCTAAAGCAATAAAACTTTTCACTTTTCTAGAAGTCTTCAATTCATTTTTAAAATTTTTTAAAAAGTTTCAAATAATCGAAACAATAATAATCAAAAGCTTAACAGAAAAAAACGATCCAGTTTTGCATAAAAAATCTGAAAAGGTAACTAAATTGTATCATAAGGATGTAGTTTCAATTCTTGAAATAAATTCTCCTAAACTATTTGAATTTTATAAAATAGAACTGGTTAATAATTTTTTGAAAACTTGGAATCAAAGAATTAAAAATTATGAGATTGGAGTTTGTACTTACAAAGAAAAGACTCAAAAATTTTTGGAAAAAACAGATCTACTAATTTTTCGAGAAAATATTGGAAATCTTAACGAATCGGAAAGCTCACAATTAGCCAAATTAAACTTACGCCAAATTATTAAAAATTTTAAAACGCTTAATAAATTTGTAACGGAAACAAAAAAATTAAAATCTACCATTTTTTTTCCAACCATACGGAATCATAAAAAAAGTGAGATTATTCGAAATAAAGAATACTTTGAGAAGAAAGATTTGTATGAAAAAAAATATAAAGAAAAAGATTTATATACAGCTACATTAATTCCAGAATACGGATCATGGATTCGATTCTTGTTTTATAGAGAAAAAAAAATTGATATATTAAAATATCCAATCACAAATCGATTTGAGGATGACATTTTTATACAAATTGATAAATTAACAAAAAAACCAATAGTTCAATTGCTTCGAGAAATTGGTTTATCTGATATAGAAATTGCTCGAAGTCTTCAACATTCTGATTTCTTTTATTTTAATTCTCCACTTTTAACGGCATCAATAAATTTAAAACATCCTTTACTGCGATTTAATATTGCTGAGTTTTATAAAAATATTTCTGAATTTTCAAGAATATTTGACTCGAAATACTTTCGACTAGGAAAAATTGGTCGTTATAAAATTAATAATCGTTTAAAATTGGAGATTCCGAACCAAATTTATACGATAACATACGAGGATATCTTTGGAATTTTAGATTTTCTAATTACTTTGTCAATTTCAAAAATAGCTAGCGATGATATTGATCATTTAAAAAATCGACGTGTTCGATCGGTCGGTGAACTCATACAACAACTATTTCGAATAGGTTTTCAAAGACTCTCGAGAAAAATTGTAAATCAAATTTATAAAGTTGATTCACCTCTGATTTTAAGTTCAAATATTGTTTCAGCAACTATAAAAGAATTTTTTGGATCAAGTCAACTTTCTCAGTATATGGATCAAACTAACCCTTTATCTGCTTTGACCCATAAACGTCGTATAAGTGGTTTGGGACCAGGTGGATTTGATCGTGATCGGATAAGTTTTACCGTTAGAGATATTCATCCAAGTCATTATGGAAGAATTTGCCCAATCGAAACACCTGAAGGGCAAAATGTTGGCTTAATTGCATCCTTAACAACTTGTGCCCATATAAATGAATCTGGTTTTCTTGAAACTCCATTTTGGCGTGTATTAAACGGAAAAGTTATTAAAACAAAAATCCCTATATACTTGACCGCGGACGTTGAGGATTTTTATAAGATTGCTCCTGCTGATATTAAAATAGATGATAGAAATTATTTAGTAAAAAATTCTATATCCGTTCGATACAAGCAAGATTTTATAAATGTTAACCCATCTGAAGTTGATTTTATTGCAATTTCACCTATTCAAATAGTTTCTGCTGCTGCTTCTTTAATACCTTTTTTTGAACATGATGATGCTAATCGTGCACTGATGGGATCAAATATGCAACGTCAATCTGTACCATTATTAATCCCTCAAAAACCAATTATTGGTACGGGGTTAGAAAATCAAATTGCCATTGATTCTGGTATGGCAATTATTTCAAAAAATTCAGGCATTATTGATTATGTAACTTCTAAAAAAATCACTATAGTCGAGAACTCAGGTAAAAACGTAGAATATAAGCTACAAAAATATCAAAGATCAAATCAAGAAACATGTATTAATCAACGACCGATTATTTGGCCCGGTGAAAAAATTCAATCAGGTCAAGTTATTACTGACGGTCCTGGAATAAATGATGGTGAATTAACGTTAGGTCAAAATGTCTTGATTGCTTATATGCCATGGCAAGGATATAATTTTGAAGATGCTATATTGGTAAATGAACGTCTTATTTATGATGATGTTTTTACTTCAATTCATATTGAAAGATTTGAAATAGAAATTAATATGACAAATGAAGGTCGTGAAGAAACAACAAAATATATTCCAAACTTAAATCCAAGTGAACTCCAAAATTTAAACGAAGATGGTATTATTTCAATTGGAACTTTTGCTAAACCGGGTGACATTTTAGTTGGTAAAATAACTCCAAAAGATGATTCTGAACAATTACCTGAAGCAAAATTACTCAGAGCAATCTTTGGGGCAAAAGCAAAAGGTGTTAAAGATAGTTCATTTAGAATGCCTTCTGGTGAATATGGACGAGTAATTCGAACAATTATCTTTCGTCGTAAAAATAAACTAATATATGAATTTGAAAAAATTCAAATTTTTATTGCTCAAATAAGAAAGATTCAAGTAGGCGATAAAATAGCAGGTAGGCATGGAAATAAAGGAATAATTTCAAAAATTTTACCTCGCCAAGATATGCCCTTTTTACCAGATGGTACCCCGATAGACATCATTTTAAATCCTCTAGGTGTTCCTTCGCGAATGAATGTTGGTCAATTGTATGAATGTTTATTAGGTCTAGCTGGTCACAAATTAAATCGTCGTTTCAAAATTTTGCCATTTGATGAAATGCATGGAAAAGAATTGTCTCGTGTTTTAATTAATAAAAAACTTCGGCAGGCTTCTGTTATTGGAAATGAATCTTGGATTTTTAATCCATATTGTCCTGGAAAAATAGTACTTTTTGATGGTCGAACAGGGAAAGAATTCGAGAATCCTATTACAGTTGGTAATGCTTATATGTTAAAATTAATTCATTTAGTAGATGATAAAATGCATGCTCGAGCGACCGGACCGTATTCATTAGTTACTCAACAACCATTAGGTGGGAAAGCTCAACATGGAGGACAAAGATTTGGAGAAATGGAAGTCTGGGCTTTGGAAGGTTTTGGAGCTGGATATTCATTAAAAGAACTTTTAACTATAAAATCTGATGATATGCAGGGTAGAAATGATACTCTAAATGCAATTGTTAAAGGTCAAGAAATCCCAACCTCGGGAATACCTGAATCTTTTAAAGTATTATTACAAGAATTACGATCAATTGGATTAGACATTAGTACATATCAATTGGAAAATTTCAATACAATTCAAAACTGTGAAATTGAAGTTAATTTAATGGAAAATTATAATCCACTTACAAAAACTTTTCCTCCAACATCAAATTTTAATAATATTTTATTCTGATAGGTAAAAATGTTAACCGCTCAAAAAGAATTTGATTATATAAAAATAAAATTAGCTTCACCTTCTAGAATTAAACAATGGGGTCAAAGAGTTCTACCTAATGGTCAAATTATTGGTGAAATTCAAAAATCTGAAACGATCAATTATAGAACTTTCAAACCTGAAATGGATGGTCTTTTTTGCGAACGAATTTTCGGTCCAAGTAAAAATTTAGAATGTGCTTGTGGGAAATATAAACGAGTTCGTTATGAAGGATTGATCTGTGATCGATGTGGAGTTGAATTAACAGAATCAAGAGTCAGACGTCATCGTATGGGTTATATCGATTTAATTTATCCGGTAACTCATATTTGGTATATGAATAGTCGACCTAATTATATGGCTTTACTTTTAGAAGTTGAACAGTTCGAAAAAAGATTAGATACTGGTATTTCTGTCAAACAAAAAAACGTTTCAAAAATAAAACCGCTTAAATCTGGGCAATTAAATGCAACAGATGAACGAATTCAAAGAATAAAGTTATCTTCACTTGTTTACTTTATAGCAGATGATGAAATCAGCTTTTATGGGCTTCATTGGGATTTTCAATACTATCGTCGCAGTCGACGTTTAGGTTTTACCGGATATCCTAGAAAACCAGAACCAAGGCCAAAAAAACTGCTTTCTCACTATCATACACCAAAGTACTTAATAAGAACTACACCTAGTTCATTAATTGGTTCAGTTATTATTAAAAAAGAATTAGAAAATTTAAATTTAATTACAGAAGTCAATGATACAAGGAGTTTCATAAATTATTGCAGTCGAATATTGATTAAAGAAAATCCTTTTTATTTAAGTTCCCAATGGTTTAGAAAATGGGAACAATATAGAATTTATAAATTACGAGACTTAGCTATAAAACGAATTCGTATATTAGAAAACTTATTGGCTACTGGTTCGAGTCCTGCTTGGATGATTATATCTATTTTGCCTGTTATACCACCTGCTTTACGTCCAATGATTCAATTAGAGGGTGGTCGATTTGCAACATCTGATTTGAACGAATTGTATCGTCGAGTTATTACAAGAAATAATAGACTTTTACGATTATTAGAAATCGATGCCCCTCAATTAATTATTCGAAATGAAAAACGTATGTTACAAGAGGCAGTAGATACATTAATTGATAATGGAAAACGTGGGAAATTAGCTCTTAGTGGTAATAATCGACCATTAAAATCTTTGTCAGATATTATAAAAGGAAAACATGGTCGTTTTCGTCAAAATCTTTTAGGAAAGCGTGTTGACTATTCTGGTCGATCTGTTATTGTAATCGGTCCTGAGTTAAAAATAAATCAATGTGGTCTGCCATATGAAATGGCAGTTGAATTATTTCAACCTTTTATAATTCGAGAATTAATTAATCAAGGTTTAGCTAGTAATATGAAAGTAGCAAAAAATCTAATTCAACAGAATGAATTGTTAATTGATGCAGTTCTAAAACAAGTTATATCAAATCATCCTATATTCTTAAATCGAGCACCTACGTTACACAGGTTAGGAATTCAGGCTTTTGAACCAATACTAGTTTACGGCCGGGCAATAAAACTTCACCCTCTAGTTTGTTCAGCATTTAATGCTGATTTTGATGGTGATCAGATGGCGATACATTTACCTCTTTCTCTTGAAGCTCAAGCCGAATGCTATATGTTAATGTTATCTCCATATAACTTTTTATCACCAGCGAATGGTGAACCTATAATTATGCCAAGTCAAGATATGATTTTGGGATGTTATTATTTGACAGCAAATAACGTACAAAATTTGTCAGGTTCAAATCATTATTTTGTGAATTTGAATGATGTTTTATTAGCTTACAGACAAGAAAAATTAGATTTACATTCCTCTATCTGGGTTCGTTATAATAAAAGGTTAGAAAATCCAACAAATCTTTTTAAAACGATTAAATTGAAAGACAAAACATTTATTGAATACTATGATAATTTGCAGATTCGAAAAGATCAGAATGGAAAAATTTTATCTCAATATTTACAAACAACAACAGGAAGAGTAATTTTTAATTATGTTATACAAAAAGCGTTAAACTTATCGAGTAATTAAAAATTAAATGCTTTCTTAAATGTTTTGAAAAAAAGGAATTTTTATGGAAGATTATATTTATCAAAACGCTTTAATTAGTAAAAAACAATTAAAAAATCTATTATCGTGGTGTTTTACAAAATATGGTTCAGTAAAGGCTTGTTTTTTAGCAGATGAATTGAAATATTTAGGTTTTAACTATGCTACCAAAGCAGGTATTTCTATAAGTATCGAGGATTTACAAGTTCCAGAAGTTAAAAATTATATTTTGAATAACGCTAATAGAGAGATTTTAAATACAGAAAATTTTTATCTTGAAGGAAAAATTACTCAAGTCGAACGATATCAGAAAATAATCGATACCTGGAATATCACAAGTGAATCATTAAAAAATGAAGTAGTAAATTATTTCAAAAATTATGATCCCTTAAATTCAGTTTTTATGATGGCTTTTTCTGGAGCTCGAGGTAATTTATCGCAGGTACGACAATTAGTTGGTATGAGGGGTTTAATGTCTGATCCTAGTGGTCAGATAATGAATTTACCCATTAGAAAGAATTTTAGGGAAGGATTAAGTATTACTGATTATCTAATGTCTAGTTATGGAGCGCGTAAAGGAATTGTCGATACTGCATTAAAAACTGCTAATTCAGGTTACTTAACGCGTCGTTTAATTGACGTTGCTCAAGATATTATAATACGTGAA